>ENA-OPRR01000781-OPRR01000781.1-human-gut-metagenome-genome-assembly--contig:-NODE-781-length-31213-cov-6.320110_pt1 | contig 31213 bp, 30 predicted proteins | sample MGYA00241796_ERZ501883 | MGnify/ENA primary metagenome ERZ501883 (study PRJEB25962, sample SAMEA2042406) | human gut metagenome | biome: human gut; feature: human-associated habitat; material: faeces...
TATAGTATACTCTGCACAAATTTTCCATCATTATACGTAAATATACGGAAGAACCGAAAAAAACCTTATAATGCCTATAAAAAGGCACTTTTTTTGTCAAATTTTTTAAATTTATTAGTGCTTGTTTGTGCTTGTTGTGGTATAATGAAAAGAAAAGAGGTTTTTTTATGTATGTAAATATCACAGGTAGTTCAAACAACAAGGATGTATATATTTATCAGTCCTTCCGTAAAGAGAATGGAAAAACTTCCTCTCACATCTATAAAAAACTAGGAAAGATGAATGATCTCCTCGCACAGTTCGATAACGATAAGGATAAGATGATGGCGTGGGCCAGAAACGAAGCTAAGAAAGAAACAGAACTCTACAATCAGAAAACCGGAAAAGTATCCGTAGATTTTTCACAAGGAGCACGTATCACGAAGAATGAACAGCGACTCTTTAATGTCGGATATCTCTTTCTTCAGTCTCTTGTTACCGAACTCCGTTTGGACAAGATCTGCCGGTCAATCAAAGGACGTCACAAGTATCAGTATGACTTGCTCGCTGTTTTTACGGATCTGATCTATGCACGGATTCTCCATCCTTCCAGTAAACGTGAAAGTTATGAGTACTGCAAGACTTTGCTGGAGCCACCGAAGTATCATTTGCAGGATGTTTACCGTGCCCTTTCTGTTATTGCTGCGGAATCCGATTTCATACAAAGTGAACTGTACCAGAATTCTAACTTTGTCCATCCCAGGAACAAAAAAATTCTGTATTATGATTGCACAAACTTCTATTTTGAGATCGAGCAGGAAGACGAACTGCGTAAATATGGGAAAAGCAAAGAGCACCGCCCAAATCCAATCGTAACTATGGGACTGTTCATGGATGCAGATGGGATTCCTATGTCTTTTGATATTTTCCCCGGAAACAAAAACGAACAGACCACTTTAAAACCATTGGAACAAAAGATTATCCGGGATTTCAATTGCAGCGAATTTATTTTTTGTTCAGACAGCGGACTAGGTTCTCTCAATAACCGTCGGTTCAACAGTTTCAGCCACAGAGCTTATGTAATCACGCATTCCCTAAAAAAAATGAAAGAGGAAGATAGGAAATCAGCCATGAACCCTGCGCAGTTCCGAAAGACCGGATCACAGGAGTTGATTGACCTTCGTACACTAGATGAAACAGATGAAGAAGTCTATCACTCTGTTTATTACAAGGAATATCCTCTCACAACAGGAGACATGGATGAAACACTGATTGTCACCTATTCTCCGAAATATGCTGCGTATCAGAGAAAGATCCGTGAAAGTCAGATTGAACGTGCACAAAAGATCCTCTGTTCATCTGGAAGAAAGAGAAAAGGGAAGAATCCCAATGATCCCATGCGATTTGTCAAACGTACTACTGTTACTGCTGATGGAGAAATCGCTGAAAAAACAATGTATGAGCTTGACCGGGAACAGATTGAAAAAGAAGCAATGTATGATGGTTTTTATGCAGTAGTGACCAATCTGGAAGGAGATGTAAATGAGATCATCCGGATCAATCAACAACGTTGGGAAATTGAAGAGAACTTCCGTATTATGAAAGACGAGTTCTGCTCCCGTCCCGCATTTGTCCGCCGGGAAGACCGAATCAAAGCGCATTTCATGACCTGTTATATCAGCCTGATTATTTATCGGCTCTTAGAGAAAAAAGTCGGAAAAGGATTCACTTGTGACCAGATCATTCAAACCCTGAGATCCATGCAGACAACTCTTTTAAATACTGCCGGTGGTTATATCCCTTCATATACCCGCACAGACCTCACAGATACCCTGCATCAAAGATTTGGATTCCGTACAGATTATGAGATTATTACAAAAACCTCTATGCGAACAATTATTAAAAATACGAAAGTTGTGAAAAAAACTAAAATATAGCACACATCGATGCAAGACAGAAAACGGCTACACAGCCCATATTTACTGGGTTTGTAGCCGTTTTTTGCTCTTCCAACTGTCAAAGATGGGCGTGTTTACAGTTCTTTTGATTATTTGATTTATCCATATTATCCTGCCTATACAGGCTAATGTTATCATTTTGTTATCGGTGTTGATAACACTTGCTCTGTAACTGTGGATAATAGCACTATATTCTATTTCAGATCATAAGCGATTTTGCTTAAAAAATCAATCCCTATTCAAATTCATACCATTCCTTAAATCTCAGTCTTTGAGCAAAATACGATTTTTTTTGTATTCAATCATGCCATCTTTCTGCATTTTAGAAAGCTCGTTGCACATAGTACTGCGGTCAACATTCAAGTAATCTGCTAATTGCTGGCGGCTATATGGAATCAGAAAAGAATTGCTTCCGGCATGTTTTGCGCATTCTGAAAAATAAGACATCAATCGGCCTCGTATGGATTTGGAACTGGTGTGCAAAATCCTTTGTGAAAGTTGCAGACTTTTATGAGCACAGACAGTCAGTAGATTTCGTGCAAGGTTTGTATGAAAAGGGCAGGCGTTTGTGCAGGTAGTCAGAACACGTCCCACATTCATAAACAACACAGAGGTATCTTCCACGGCAGACACTGTAACCAGCATCGGCTGTCCCGGAATACAGGCATATACCTCAGCAAATACAGAACCAGGTGCAACACTTCCTAAAATGCTGGTATTCCCCCAAATATCGTTACAAGATATCATTGCCATGCCTGACAGTACAATGCCGATATTCTCTATAATACTCCCTTCTGAAAGAATTACTTCTCCTTTTTTATAATTGCGTTTTACACTATTCAAACAGCTTAAAAGCGAGGAGATGTCATCTTCTTCTAACCCACGGAATAGCTGCATATCGGATAATTTCATATTTTTTACCCTTTCGTTGTTATAACAACAGATTTTTATTTTTAATTATAATATACTATGCCCAGAAAGACAAGAGAAAGGATGGTATAAAATGATTCGAAGAATTATCCAAATAGATGAAGAAAAATGTAACGGATGTGGTGCGTGTGCCGAAGCTTGTCACGAGGGTGCAATCGGCATGGTAAACGGCAAAGCAACACTTCTGCGAGATGATTATTGTGATGGTTTGGGAGATTGTCTGCCAACCTGCCCGACAGGTGCAATTTCCTTTGTGGAGAGAGAAGCTGCCGCCTATGATGAAAAAGCTGTGCAGGAAAATATGAGGAAAAAAGCGAAAAGCAATCATGCCGCTGTTCCCCATACAGGCTGCCCCGGCAGTCGAATGCAGCGTATTCAACATTCACAAGAAACAACTCCTTCTGCCCGGGTACAGACAGAATCACAGTTGGGACAATGGCCATGCCAAATCAAACTGGTACCGACTAATGCACCATATTTTGACGGCGCAAAATTGTTAATTGCAGCGGATTGCAGTGCATACGCCTATGCCAGAATGCACGAGGATTTCATGCGTGGGAAAATTACGATTATCGGCTGTCCAAAGCTTGACAGCATAGACTACAGCGAAAAGCTGACGCAGATCATTCAAAACAACAACATTCAAAGTGTGACGGTTGTACGCATGGAAGTTCCCTGCTGCGGCGGACTGGAATTAGCTGCCAAAAAAGCGTTGCAGGCAAGCGGAAAATTCATTCCTTGGCAGATTGTTACGATTTCGTTGGGTGGTAAAATTTTGGAATAAAAGGAGAGATACTATGAGTAAAAAAATGAAAAACATTGCTCAATCAGAAGTACTGACGCTGAGAGAACAAATTTCTTATCAGGAGGGGCAGGTTGTCAGCAAAACTTTGACACAAAACCAGGCAGTAAGTATTACCCTGTTCTCATTCGCAAAGGGCGAAGAGATCAGCACCCATGAATCGGGTGGGGACGCCTTCGTCACCTGCTTGGATGGTATCGGAAAAATCACGATTGATGGCGTTGAATATCTGCTGCACGAAGGAGAATCTATTGTCATGCCAGCAGGCCATCCCCATGCGGTATATGGGCAGGAAGCGTTCAAGATGCTTTTAGTAGTTGTATTTTAATCAAACGCAAAATTGACAAAGGAAGGTGATTTTATGAAAGCAACAAAAGTAGATAAGGATCTCTGCATTGGCTGTGGGCTTTGCTGTGGATCTGCGACGAGGTTTTCCGTATGAATGAGCAGGGAAAGGCGGAAGCGTATCAACCAGCAAACGCTGAAAATCAAGGTGCTGTACAGGAGGCCATCGACTCGTGTCCTGTGTCTGCAATCGCCTGGGAAGATTAATTCAAACGCGTCTATATGCTTTTTTGATTGAGAAGAAACCACATTATTTCAAATTTTAATAGTTTTTAGGAGGCATATTATGGAACAAAAAATGTTTTGCTATCAGTGTCAGGAAACCGCCGGGTGCAAGGGCTGCACCATGTCCGGCGTATGCGGAAAGAAACCTGATGTAGCGGCCATGCAGGATCTGTTGGTCTATGTCACAAAAGGAATTTCGGCTATTACGACTGCATTGCGTCAGGAAGGTAAGCAGGTATCTGCCAAAATCAATCACTTGATTACTCTGAATCTGTTCACTACCATTACCAACGCAAATTTTGATAAAGAGAGCATTGAATCAAGAATCCGTGCTACACTGACCGAAAAGGAAGTTCTGCTAAAGCAAGTTACCAATCTGACTGTTCTGCCTGAAGCCGCAAAATGGAACGGATCTGAAAACTGGGAAGAAAAAGCCAGAACTGTCGGTGTTCTTTCTACCGAAAACGAGGATATTCGCTCTCTGCGCGAGTTAATCACCTACGGTTTGAAGGGACTTTCCGCTTACTCGAAGCACGCAAATGTGCTGTTGAAGGACAACGATGAAGTTGACACATTTCTTCAGAAAGCACTGGCTGCCACGCTGAATGACAACCTTAGTGTAGAAGATCTGATTGCTCTAACAATGGAAACGGGAAAATACGGAGTATCCGGTATGGCAATGCTGGATAAGGCTAACACAGACAGCTATGGAAACCCCGAAATTACAAAGGTAAATATCGGTGTCAGAAAGAACCCCGGCATTCTGGTATCCGGCCACGACCTGCGCGATTTGGAAATGCTGTTAGAACAGACACAGGGAACTGGAGTGGATGTGTATACGCATTCCGAGATGTTGCCAGCTCATTATTATCCCGCTTTCAAAAAATATCCTAACTTTGTTGGTAATTATGGGAATGCTTGGTGGAAACAAAAAGAAGAATTTGAATCCTTTAACGGTCCTATTCTAATGACAACCAACTGCATTGTTCCTCCTAAGGATAGTTACAAAAACAGGCTTTACACTACCGGCGCTGCGGGATATCCGGGATGTACACATATTCCGGGAGAAATTGGCGAACAAAAAAATTTTTCTGCGATTATTGAGCATGCAAAAAAATGTGTCGCTCCGAGTGAAATCGAAACCGGTGAAATCATCGGCGGATTTGCCCATGCACAGGTTCTGGCTTTGGCAGATAAAGTTGTAGAAGCTGTAAAAAGCGGTGCTATCAAAAAGTTTGTGGTTATGGCGGGCTGTGATGGTCGAGCAAAGAGCCGCGACTACTATACAGAATTTGCTAAGGCTCTGCCGAAGGACACTGTCATCCTTACTGCCGGTTGTGCAAAATATAAATATAACAAGTTGCCTTTAGGCGATATCAATGGCATCCCACGTGTTCTGGATGCAGGTCAATGCAATGATTCCTATTCCCTTGCTGTAATCGCCTTGAAACTCAAAGAGGTCTTTGGGCTTGACGATATTAACGATCTGCCAATTATCTATAATATCGCATGGTACGAGCAAAAAGCAGTTATCGTTCTTCTGGCTCTTTTATATCTTGGTGTGAAGAATATCCACCTTGGCCCTACACTTCCGGCATTTCTCAGCCCGAATGTTGCAAAGGTCTTGATCGAGAACTTCGGCATTGCAGGAATTGGCACTGTGGAAGAGGATATGGAGAAGTTTTTCGGTATTAACGCATAAAAAATACTCCGTCAAAAGAAATAGATCCAACAGGCATAAAGAAACCTCGGAAACCCTTATAAAATGGGCATCCGAGGTTTTCTGTCTGTTATTCGAATCTGACAACGCCTAATCATTTTATTTTCAGACTTGCTTTCAGGATTGTCAAGTTTTTTGTGTAAGTTTTAAGAAAAAATTTTAGGGGTGGGAGAACCTCCCCGTTTACATCATCCATCAGTTTAACAAGCTGCTTCGATAAAGTTCCGCTAGTAAATTATACTACTGCATAGAAATGATTCCATTATGATCTAAAAGCTACTATTTTCATATTTTCTGATTCGTTCTTGAATTTTTTCATCCATATCCAACTGATTTCGAACAAGAGCCCAGTTGTTCAATGGGCGTCCATTCCATTTCCTGTACAATTCTGTAATTCTTAGGTACAACAGCTTAAACAAGGCATTTTCATTTGGGAAAGCCCCTTTTTTGGTTACTTTACGGAAACTGGAATTCACACTTTCCACTGCGTTTGTCGTATACAGGATTTTCCTTACTGCACTTCCATACTGAAAAAGCTGGGTTACATGCTGCCAGTTCCGTACCCATACATCTACAGCTCCCGGATATTGGCTCCATGTCTGCTTAAAACGCTCGAATTCAGATTCTGCCGCCTTCACACTGACAGCCCCATAAACCTTTTTCAGATGGGCTTTGAACCGCTTATAATCTTTATTTGGCACATACCTGATTGAGCTGCGGATAAGATGGACAATGCATCTCTGGACAGTTACGTTGGGAAAGATTGCCTTCGCCCCTTCCTCCAGACCGCTTACTCCATCCATGGAGAGGAACAGGACATCCTCTACACCTCGGTTTTTGATCTCGTCGAAGATCTGCATCCATTGGTGTTTGCTTTCCGATTCGCTCAGCCACAAGCCTAAGATATCTTTCTGACCGTCTACATCATATCCCAGAATTACATAGACCGCATAATTCTTGGTTTCATAATCCTTGCGGATTGTAACATACAGACAGTCTACAAACAAAAAGGTATAAAATCTTTTTAATGGGCGGTTCTGCCATTCCTCCAGCTGTTCCAGAACGCTGTCTGTGATCTCAGAGATGGTTTCGTTGGAAATTTCAAATCCATAAATATCTTCAATCGTATCTGCGATATCACGCTGACTCATCCCTTTGGCATATATGGACAGTACCTTATCCTGAATATCCGAAACATCCCGTTTTCTTTTTGGTACAACCACCGGTTCAAATGTTCCCTCACGATCCCTTGGCACTTCAATGGGAACGTCACCAACCGTTGTTTTTAAAGTTTTTTGGAATAACCATTTCTTCGATTTACAGTTTCTTTTTCGCCGCGCCCGTTATTGGGATATCCCAGATGGCTGTTCATTTCGCCCTGCAGCATTGCTTCAAACATAGGACCGAAAATATCTTTCAGTGCCTCCTGCATATCCTCTACGCTTTTGGGGTGGTACTGGTCGAGGATCGCCTGGGCCAGCTGTCTGTTTGGAGTTACTTCTTTTTTTCTTCTTGCCATAGTGAGTGTGTCCATCCTTTTCTAATCCTTTCCTGTTATCTTAACACACTCTGTAAAGCAAACAAAGTGCGTAAGTTTTGAAATTGGTTTTCTCAACTTACACACTTTATTTTACACTCTCAATTAACTGGTGTTCTCACTTATACTCCGGCAACAACCAGTGTTGCCGATTACACCAGCAATCAGCATACAGCAATCTATCACAGAGCAGTTGAATAAAAAAATGCAATCAAAATGCAATTCTAAAAGGAAAGAGCCTCAAAACCCTTGAAAATAAAGGCTTTGAAGCTCTGCTCCAACTATTCAAACTCGACAATTACTAATCAATTTTGTTTAGAGATTATTTGTTGTCGTGTTTATAGTTCTTTTGATTATTTAATTTATCCATATTATCCTGCCTATACGGACTAATGTTATCATTTTGTTATCGGCATTGATAACACTCGCTCTGTAACTGTAGATAATAGCAATATGTTCTGACTCGCTCCTCAAACCTTTTCTTTAAATTATTCTGTATTAGTTTAGATTATCAACTCCATTCAAATTATCCATAGAAGATAGACTATCCTTATTATTGTGTTAATAGCAGAATAAAACCTTCTTACATTACCTTAATTCTCTCTTTGACTTTTTCGAGCAAATCGGAGCTCTTTGCAACTTTATTATTTCCACCCAATTCTTTATATAACTCAAAAATCATTTGAGCAGCCGTACCTATCTTACCATCGTCAATTTTGTCCATCTCCATTGCCTTAAATTCTGCCGCAGATATAACAATTGTTTTCAATTCAAGAGCAACAACTGCATAAACCACATAAAATAAAATATCCGACTTTGTTGCTTGGTCATAATCGCCTGATGACTTAATATAGCGTTCCACTTGTTTTCCCAATTTTGCACTCCGATAAAAAATTTCCAAATCCGTATTATCTACATAAAGCTGTTTATAATATGTATCATTACTTAACAAAGTAGATGGACGCGCTCTGGCATAATTAGGCTTTCCCATAAACAATGACATAAGACATTGTCCAAGAAAAGCTATACTTACAATCTCATTTGCTTTTTTACCTTGATTTTTGTAGTAGTTCTTTCTACGATCATAATACAAGCCTCTACTTTTGAAGTACATTTCAATCTGCCGATGAATTGGATCTGTTGATCTCAGTGCAACTGCTGGTATTGTCGTTTGACTATTTGTCGCTAAAATAATGTGATCTCTTGAACTTTCATCCTTAGGAACAATAATACGAAGTAATATATTTCTCTTCTCTTGTTCAAGTAATTCCGGATTTGCACTAAAATGTAAGAATATTTCATTTGAAGTCTGTAATCCATTTACTATTTCAGGATTAACAATCAGCAATTGTTTGGATGTTGCCTGTGAAACATCTTCTGCAACAATAGTCACGCCATTATTAAGCCACCAAAAATCTTCTGGTGTTGAAGATACCAAGGTATTCCCTATTTCCTTATTGACACTATTATGTCCTTGATAATCTCTAACATTTGATTCAAAAATATATTTACGTAATGTATTCTGCTCATCAGCTATAAATCTATAATAATCTCCAATATTTACCAATGCCACATAATCTTTATTTTCGCCTATCGAAATAGGATTATCGGCAAGTGGTATAGTAAATTGTTGCGTAGCTTGCGTATTAATAAACTGCATAAGCTTTGAAGCGTTAATAAAATCCACATCTACTCCTGTCATCGTTCCCGGGAATAATTGATGTATTTTATTGCACAATTCATCTGCTTGAGCTTGCACATTAGGATGAAGTTCACTTGCCACAGCAACATACACAAACTTAAATATAAGTTTTACTTTACTGGTAAGAAGTTTAATTCGTAAATCTTTAAAATTCTGAAAAAAATCTAAAATTTTCTCAGTATAACGCCCCGAAAAACTATTTATCTGATTATCAAACTGTAATAAATTATCAGCAATAGTCTTCCATTTCATAATCGCATCTTCACGAAAACCCAATTCATTTTTAGCTTGGATGATATACATTTGCAACGTCGCTCCACGTGGTATTTCCGTCAAATTTTCTATGAACTCTTCTCCGACTAACACATCATTAAAAAACAGATATACGCCATCGCACCCTCCATCTCCACCATTTCCCGTTAATCCTGTTTCAACTTCCTCATCACTCAAATCACATTCTCTTAAAACCTGAGAGGCTGCTAAAAATTCAAAATATGTCGATTCATCAGCAAATTGTTGTGCTGAAAATTGTTGTTTAACATATTCGCGAATAAGCAATTGATCGTTCGTCATTGTTTTTGCCATAATGTTTCTCACTTTCTACCTTTGCAAATTAGTTGCTACTACAACTCCGTATTTCTCACACATTTTTATAACTCTCGGATTTTATCAATTAACAAATCTCTATTCTTTTTCTTCAATTCACATTCCCAAATCCGAATAACCGTCCATCCTCGCCGTTCAAACAGTTCCGTTATCTCTTTATCGTGTTTCATATTACGCTCACGCTTTTTTACCCAATAGTCAGCATTGTCAGATGGGCGGGTATTCCTACAATCATGCCCATGCCAAAAACAACCGTCAACGAATATTGCCACTTTTTTATCAAGAAATACAAAATCAGGATGTCCTTTTACTGGATAATTGCGTTTCCAACCTATAATACCATTTTCCTTGAAAAATTGTATCAGCTTTAACTCCGTGGACTTATTCCCCTTAGAATGGACTTTACTCATTATTTCGGAACGCTTTTTCTCATCAAATATATCTGCCACCCTAAACACCTACGCTCTTGTTGCTCTCTTTGATAAAACTATTATATAACGATAACGCTCTTTTAATCTGTGACCGAACGGATGTCGATAACTCAAAGTACTCCGCTTGCTGTTGTAAAGAATAGCAATAAAAATCATTAGGAACACTATCTAACCGGCATATTCTATCAGCCCGACGCACTCTTGATAACGTATCGCTTGCTGTTCTAGGCGTAAAATTTTGCACATTTATAAGCCAACCAACAAAAGAATCCTTGTTAAGTTCAACTTCTTCCTGCAACTTAATATAGTCGCTGAGTTTTGTAGCTACATATTCCGCCAATTTCACAGGAACAGCGTTTCCTATCATTTGCTCCATATCCGTTTTATTCCCACACCACTTAAATGTTACAGGAAATGTCTGAATCAAAGACCTTTCAAGAGTTGTCAACGCTCTAACTCCGTTCGAAATAGGGCAAGCGTCGTTTGGATGACCGGGATATCCTTTAGGCACAGGGCGATTTACACCTCGCATTGTAGGTGCAGGCTCGTCAATAGAAAAGACAGCGCGTCGATTATAATTTCTTGGATGGCGATAATAAAACTCAAAATCCAACGTATCTCCAAAATAATCTCTCATCGTAGTTGATTTTTTGCTAATTCCACTTTCAAGAATATTCCTCATAAAATCATCTTCTCTTCCTAAAGCGCCTATGCAAAAAAATCTTTTTCGTTTCTGCGGAACACCACATTTACTAGCATCTAGTACCATTTGCGTCAAACCGTATCCTGCGTCCTTAAAAATACTTCTTGCACATTCAAATGCTTTGCTCTTTTCTGCTCTATCCACATTTTCCATAACAAAATATTTTGGGCGTATAGCATCAATTATCTTTGCATAAGACTCTGTTAAACTTGCTCTCGAAGCCTCGACACGCTTTCCAGCGTGCGAAAAGTCTTGACACGGCGGTCCTCCGATTATCATATCTGGCGAGAATTTTCTTATCTGCTCAATCGCATTTTGTACGTCAGACAAATCGGTTCGGAAGACAGGATGGCTAAAATTCTTTTCATAACATTCCGCAGCAATATCCCAAAACTCAAACGCAGCAATAATATCAAATCCAGCATTTAGGAAACCCAACGACATCCCTCCGCATCCTGCGAATAAATCTATTGTCCTCATTCTTATCCCTCCACTTGAAATGCAACTAAAAAAGCATTATAATATAATAAATTTGCTTAACTTTTAGTATATAGCAAAATAGAATTGACGTCAATAATTTGACGTCAATCTCAAGTTTTATTTTTAAGGAGTATAGGATCATGCCAAACGGATTATACGGTATATATAATTCTAACCGAACAGTAAACGACCATTGGGGCAAAAATTGTTTCAATTCCAGTTTTCCTACATCAGCCGCCTGTTATATGTTAGACAAAAATATTAAAGCTATTTACATCACTCTCGCCGTTGAAAACGGAAATTTAGTAGTGCAGCCAAAAGAAATTTCAATCAGCGATGCATTCAACTGTGGAAACAAAACATCTCGTGATTTGTATTTCAGTTTTGAGTCTGTATATGCGCCCTATCAACAGTATTCTTTTGATTCTATCGACGGAATAGATTTAGTTGTTAAAGATACTGAAGGCAACTATCTTGCTCCTTTAGAAGTCAAATTAACCGTTATTCCAACATCTCAGACAAGCGTACTGCCTGAAAAAAAGTGGGGTTCGGAAATTGTTGTGCGCTCCGCCACAACTTCATATTGTGCTTTGGGAATGTTTGACTCCGTAAAAGAATTTTCAAGAAACATTCGTGAAATATTCGAAGAAGCCTGCTCCTCTATCCAAATGTGGGATAACGATTATGAAATGACTCATAAAATGCCTTCTTTATGCAAAGCTATAGACGATTTTCAATTAGCTTACTATACATCTCAAAAACCGTTGCTTATGCAAACATTATGGAAAACGCAAGGGCAATCCCCTATTTTATCAGATCAGGCGTTCGACATTGTCATATGGAGCGACTACGCTTTTTCTCGCTTATTTCTTGATAACTCCGCTTCGCCCTCTGAAACCATGAAGCGCGGTATGAGAGCTTCCGCACGACTCGCAAGGTGTTTATGGGAATTAAGTAAGTCAGGGAAAATAAGGGTTGTCGATATTTATCGCCAAATGGCATTCGGCAATCAAACCGATAAAGAATTTGCTGTCGGCGGTTCATTATGGAGAAAATATGTAACTACTGCTAGAATCCAAAACCTTGCTTTACATAAAGATGTCATTCATGAAATCATAGAACCCGGTTACATCGACCATCTTATGCCTGAACGCAGATTTGACCAAACCCTCTATTTTACTATGCGGGGTAATAACTAACATGTTGTTTAGAGCCGAGAAAGAATTTTTCTCGGCTCTATTTAAATTATCTAAAAATGATTTCTTTATCCACAATCTCTCTTGCACACGCTTGTATATTGTTCATTCTCGCTACCCAATCCATCTGATTTTCTGCCTTTAACTGTTCCGTCACTCCCTGCCTTTCTTTCATCTGCTCTACAATCCTTTCAAAGCGTTCTTGTGTCTGTTCTTCTATATCTGCAAGATAACTATTCAGCCTACCGCTTGTAAGCAGAGTAATATAAACCGTTCTCTTATGTTCTTTCAAATAGCGTTTATGTCTTTGTCCCCATACGCCTATAAACCTCTGTTCTTCCTCCGGCAAGGTAAGGCAGGGGATAAGATAATCCCCTTGTCTGATATAAGTTCCACCCATTTCTTCAAATACTGTTTTCTTCATTGTCTGTTCCACCTTTCTTATCGTTCTCTTGTTGTGGTCAAGCATTTTTGTAACACTTGTGGCTAAAAAATATCATGAATCAGTTACGCTGCCATCCGGGCTTCGTATGGTGTACGATAATCATTAAAACTATGCGGACGCACATGATTGTAGTCAACATATGCAAATTCTTCTACTTTTTGATAGAGTGCTTTTTCTGTTTCAAATTCATATAGATTTGTACACTCGTTTTTCAGTGTGTTAAAGTAACGCTCCATCGGTGCATTGTCATACGGATATCCTGCCTTGCTCATACTCTGTGTCACATTTACTGACTCGCAGAATTCAACGAATGCCTTTGATGTAAATTGCGATCCCTGATCTGAGTGCAAAATCAGGCCACCTTTGATGGGCGGTTGGGATTCCAATGCTTTCTGGAGTGTTCGAATGGCAAGATTGCTGGTGATCCTGCGGTCTGTAATGCTGGCAACCACACTTCGGTCGTGCAAATCTAGTATGGTACAGTTGTAGCGTACCTCATGATTCGAAAGGAACAGATATGTAAAATCCGTACACCATTTCCGGTTGATTTCATCTGCTGTGAAATCCTGATTAAGTTTATTGTCGAATATTTTATGCGGTTTTCCGTGCTCATATTCAGGCTTCTTTGGGCGGACAATGGAATGGAGTCCCAGCTCTGTATTCATATATTTATGAACGGTAGCTGTACTGTAAGAGTAGCCTCTGCGTTCCAGATAGACTTTCATGCTCCGGTAACCATCAACACCATTGTGGATATGATAGATTTCCTGAATCTGCGCGTGTACTTCTGCTTTATTGGCATAACAATCCGCCTTCCTGTGTTTCCGGTAGTTATAATACGCGTTTGGACAGATTTCAAGCCTGCGAAGGAGCCACCGTAGACCAAACAACTCATGATATTGCTCAATAAATCGATAAGCCTCTAATCGATTTCCTTTGCAAAGAATGCCGCTGCTTTTTTTAAGAAGAGATTTTCCTTTTTTGCTTCTTCCAGTTCCTTGCGCAATCGGAGATTCTCTTTCATAAGTTCCATTTCATTTGGAATATCTGGATTTTCGAGGGCTTTTGTTTGGCATTCTTTGCTAAATTCACTGCACCACTTGGAAATACTGGCTTTGGATACGCCGTATTCAGCAGTGATGCTTTTGTAAGTGCGTCCTTCTTCCTCGTGAAGGCGGACAATCTTCTTTTTAAATTCAGGGGTGTAACTCTGTGGCATAATGTGTACCTCTTTTCTTTATAAGATTGATTATATCTTATTAGCCACTCCTGTTACAACATTAGTATAGCACTTCATCTATCCATAGATTTTTTCTTGACTGACCGTTTCGGCTGCTGTCTTCCTTCCTGCTGATAACGGTGCAGCTTTTTCAATACGCTTGCTTTTTTCGGTTGTTCTAACGGTCTCTCTTTCTTCTGTTTTGTCTGATTTTTCCATGCCCTTAGTTCTTCGTTGTATTCTATAATCAATTCTTCTGCCTTGTTATAAACCTTCTGAAAGGCTTGCACATTGGGATAGCCTTCCCGCTTTACTATCTGTTCCAAACTCTTGCGCAGACGCTTTTCCAAATCCTCTAACAGTTCAATTCGCCCTACCAGAGATTTTCTCTCTTTGCCTTTAAATAGTCCTCGTAACTCTGACAGTTGTTTTTTCAAAGAAGAAATATCCTGCTGTGTGCGTTTTATCTCCATGGACTGTCTCTGCAATTCATACATGAGCTTCTGCATATCTTTCCATTCCTGCAAATCAATCTTTGGTACAGGTTTCGGCGGTAGTTTAAATTTGAAAATTACTTCCTGCAAAAAGTCTTTCGCTCCTCGGATAATCTGACGGAACATATCCGGCAGCCAACCGTATGTCCTGATAGATTGCAGCGTTTTGTCTGTGATTTTTTCCTGCTTTATCTTCAAAATATCTTCTTCGGGAACCCCCTCGACTAATGCCACATCAACTGTCCGATTCCATTCCTGCCTTGCCGCATTGTCCGCCTTTATCTCCTCTGCTTTCGGATTCTTCTTTCCGATTTTCTTGGTTGCCAGATATACGCCGCCCTGTTGGAATACGGATAGTTTTTCTGATTCCTCTTTTACATATCGGTTGATCGTATCGGTAAACAGTTCCTTGACTTCTTTGGTAAAAGCTTTGTTCTTAAACCATTCATCCTTTTTCGTGAAGATATGACTTTCATAAACTTCCCCTTTGGAGATAATACTGCATCCCGCCCGAAGATTGCCCTGTTCGTCTAAAACCTCTTTCTTTGTGCGTCTATGCTTTCCCTGCTCATCATAAAACATATTTCGGGTAGCAATCTTTACTTCAGGCTGTTCCAACATTTTCCGTTCACTGAATACCAGATGGATATGATAATTCGTCTTTGCCTTGTTGTGATGAAGGGCTGCACTACACTCCACACCATACCTTTTATGAAAACTCTCCGTAAAAAGCCTTACCACATCATCTGCCCTGTACTGAACAAAACTTTCAGGAAGTGCAATGATAAACTCACGCCCTTCAATACATTTCCCTGCTGAACCACTCGCCTTAAAATCCAACTGATTTTCTCTTGCAAGATTTTTCCAAAACTCCGGTGTTACTCCTTCTGTCTGATAGGTCGCATAGAGATATTCCTGCCGTTTCGGATTAGAGATATAATCAATCCTTCCTGCCACATCGGACAGCTTGCTTTGTCTGATAAATGAATGTCTGCCTATAAGCATCCTCCTTCCTCGGCTCCCGCCGACTTTATTGTGAGTAGGTGCATAGGCACCTGTTTACGAACCTATCCGCCTGTCGGCGGTTTGCTCCCGGCAGGGCGAAATACACAGAGCATAAAACTTTAGTTTTGTGCGATGGGTGTATTTCGCTTTCAAACGCCGAGGGCTTGTTTTTGTTTAACAAAGTCCGATTACTTCTCGGACTCACGATTAGATTTATGGGCGTATCCGCCCTTTTTATCTGCCCGTATCCGGGCTGCTTTACCACACCTTTCATAATGAAAATCGAATTTATATCCACTTCCTCTTTGTCGTTTATTTACAGGGGTGTGGCACACCCCTGTCCTTATCATCAAGAAAGAATTACCAACGGAAACTCTCCAACACCCCTCGCCTGTCCAGATATTCTTTTCTTGCCTGTTCCCGTTCTTCCTTTGTCGGTGCAGTTTTTGATTTTCCAAACAGGTCACGCATGACCATCCTATCCAACTTTTTCTCCAACTCCTTCTTAATTTCTTTCTCGCAACTCTCATCTTCCATCAAGTGAAAGCGGAGCAGCTGCATAAATAATTCCTGTGATATTTGCACATTTCTCATCGTATCCCATCCTCTCCGTGACGGTATGTGACAGTTGTGACGGTTATTTCGATACCGCCCCCGCTGTCAAAAATACCGTCACAACCGTCACCAACTGTCACGCTGTTTCCGTATCGTCTTTCCAAAACCGTATTTTTCTTCCATCGTGGGTGCGGTTGCTCTTATAATAAATGCAATGTTCTGCATACAATCGCCCTGAAAGGATATTCAGTTTTCGTGTGATGACATGGGGCTGAATTTCTACCTTTATCAGCGAAACCAGTTCTGTTGCTGAGCCTTCCCAAAAGGATTTATCCTTCATAACAAGTTCGTCAATCTCATCCAGTAAAGGCTCTGGCGGTTCCTTCCACAGTTCAGTTTCTGCCCTTTGCAGTTCCCACAATAACGTTTCTGTATTGCGGATAAGATATAGCTTTTGGTCTTGCTGATCTCTGCCCGATACTTCTAAAGTTGCGGCATTGCCTGTCCGTTTTTCTTTCTGAAGGAGAAACGCACCATCCGCCGCACCGAGCAGTCCGCTTGTTCCCGAAATCATATCAAACTTATCATCCGCCGTCTGTTTCCTTGTGTGGTGTACGAGCAGGATACAAAGACCGTGGGCGTCTGCAAAGCTTTTCAGCCTTGCCATAATCTGATAATCATTTGCATAGCTGTAATTATCTCCACCAACCTCACGCACCTTTTGAAGTGTATCAATGATAATCAGTTTCGTGTCTGTATGCTCTGCCACAAACCTTGCAAGCTGTTCATCCAGCCCTTTCCCTAGCTGACTGGCAGAAACAGAAAAGAAAAGATTGTCCGCACTCTCTGTTCCAAACATCCGATACAGACGTTCCTGTAAACGACGGTAATCATCCTCAAGGGCAAGATACAGTACCGTTCCTTTTCGGGTGGTATAATTCCAAAGCGGTGTTCCTGTGCTGACGTGATAGGCAAGCTGTGCCATCAGAAAACTCTTTCCCAGTTTGGGAGAACCTGCAAAAATATATGTGCCGGGGTAGAGCAGACCGTCGATCAGCGGCGGCTTGCTCTGATACTGGGTGTCAAACAGTTCATTCATGGAAACTGCTTTGAGATAGGATGGGTCTAAACTCAACTGCATTTCTCTTTGCATTTCCTCAAAACTCTTGATATTTTTCTCATACTCGGATATACTATTTTCAGCGATTTTTTGAATTGGCTGCTCCGTATCTGCGCCAACAGATACATTCGGGGCAGTCTTTTCTTTTTTATTCTCCATTCTCATCCTCTCCTTTCAGACCGCCAAGAATAATGGCAATCAGTTCAATTACATTCAGCAGTTCCTCATCCACGCTGTTCCCTGCTTCAATCCGCTTTAACTCTGTAAGGACAGCGGCAAGTTCCAGTTTGAGTGCCTTATACACTCTCGGATTGCCCTGTACCACCACATCCTGATTCAGACAGCGGCGGTAACAGTATTCCTGTTTGGGCAGCCCCGATAAGGCAACCGCCTTGTTGATGCGTTCATTTTCTTCGGGGGATACCCGAAATCCTACTGTGATGTTTCTCCATCGGTTTTTGTTATCCCTGTTCTTAGCTGACATTTGCAATCTCTCCTTTCCCTAAATCATCTAATCTATCTGCCATTTCCGTCTGTTTTGACGGGAACAGATGAGCGTACTGGTAAGTAATGTCAATGCTTTCATGCCCCACACGGTCTGCAATCGCCACCGCCGAAAATCCCATATCAATGAGCAAACTGATGTGGCTGTGCCTGAGATCATGAATGCGGATACGCTTTACGCCTGCGGCTTCTGCCCCTCTGTCCATCTCGTGATGGAGATAACTTTTCGTGACTGTAAAAATACGGTCTTTCTTCTTCAATCCGTAAAGCATTTTCAAATACTCCTGCATTTCTTCACAAAGGAACTTCGGCATTTTGATCATGCGGTTGCTTTTCTTTGTTTTCGGTGTGGTAATCACATCTTCTCCGTGTAGCCGCTGATAAGATTTATTGATTCTGACCGTTTCTTTCTCAAAATCGAAATCCGCTGCGGTCAGTGCAAGCAGTTCCCCTTCTCGGATACCGCACCAGTAAAGCATTTCAAAGGCATAAAAGGAAACTGGCTTGTCCATCATCTCAAAAGAGAACTTCTTGTATTCTTCTTTTGTCCAGAACAGCATCTCCTTGTGTTCCTCACTTCCCATATTTCCCACCTTTGCGGCAGGATTGGAACGCAACTCATAATAACGTACCGCATGATTAAATATGGCTGACAGTTGATTGTGCAGCGTTTTAAGATACGTCTGTGAGTATGGCTTTTTCTTCTCATCCCGATAGGCAAGCAGTTCATTCTGCCATGTGATAATCTCCTTTGTGGAAATCTCGCTGATTCTTAACTTGCCAAAATACGGAAGTATCTTCGTGCGGATGATATGCTCCTTTGTCAGCCACGTGTTCTCCTTCAGACGGGTTTTCACATCCCGGATATACAGTTCGGTAAAGGCTTCAAAGCTCATATCAAGGTCAGACGCATTTTGTAACTGAAACATTCTCTCCCATTCCTGAGCTTCTTTCTTGGTGGCAAAACCACGTTTGCATTTCTGTTTACGCTCGCCTTTCCAGTTCACATACCTTGCCATCACATACCATGTTCCATTGTCCTCATTCTTAAATACCGGCATTACTTTTCCTCCTTTCCTGCTCCGTAGAGCCTTTCATAAAAATACTGGCGGTTCACACGCCCTGTAATCGTAATAAAACCTTTGGCTTTCAGTTCCTCATTCAGCTGTCGGATTAACTTATAGGCATAAGGCTTTGATACGCTTAGTTCCTGTGCCACTTCTTCGGCACGAATAAATTTGTTCTCCATAGATTGTCCTCCTCTTTCTTTAAACTTATTTGTTTAATTTTGAACCCATTATACTAAGCATATTTGTTTGTGCCAAGTGGTTTCGGGAAGAATATTAAGCTTTTTTGTTTTGTATTATCTTGACTTCGTCTAAACATATCTGCTATACTGATTACACTACATATACAAGGAGCGATGATTATGGCGATTGGAGAGAGAATACATTTTTTCCGCATTCTGCGTGGAATGACACAAAAATATCTTGGTACGATTGTCGGTTTTCCTGAGCGAAGTGCCGATGTACGTTTAGCACAATATGAAACAGGAACAAGAAAACCGAAAGCGGAACTTACTGCTGCACTGGCACAGGCACTTGATATTTCCCCTCATGCCCTCGATGTACCCGATATTGACAGCTATATCGGACTGATGCACACTTTGTTTACCCTTGAAGATTTATACGGTCTGACTGTCAGCGAAGCAGACGGAGAAGTCTGTCTGAAAGTCAACAAGAACAAAGGAAAAGACGCTCACGAACTACTGAAAATGCTCTATGCTTGGAAAGAACAAGCGGACAAGTTATCTTCCGAAGAAATCAGTAAAGAAGAATACGATAACTGGCGTTACCACTATCCAAAGTTCGATACCACACAGAGATGGGCGAAAGTGCCATCACAGGAACTTAGTGACGCCTTAGTTGAAATGTTCAAAGATCAACTCAAACCAGATAAATAAAGACGACAAAAAGCCCTTAGCCATGAGTTTCATACCCACAGCTAAGGGCTTAGTTTATAATATGGATTTATTTGTTGCACAACCGCTTGTCAATCATTCTCTAACCATAAAACCACTGGATTACAAGAATAATGGCTCTTATACAACCGTTATCAATTTGTTATCAAAAGACTTTTGAAAGTGCCGCAAACCTGCATAAACACTGGGTTTTTACGATACTCCAACTTATTCAAACTCCAGACAGACAGTATGCTATATAAGTGAAAATCATTGATTTTAAGGCATTTTCAGGAACTATCAACCACTAAAATTTATATGAAAAAAAATAAAAAATGCAATAAAAATGCAATCGAAGTACATTCAGATTTTATAAGATAGACCAGCAAACCTCAATATCATCCCAAAATAGACGTTCAAGAATGAGCGTCTATTTTTTGTTTCAAAATTAAATGGGGCTGAAAACAGCCCCGATGGGAATTGGAGATTTGACCCTCCCGGATTCTTCATGTCATGCCAGCCGTAATTTTTCCCACTGCCCCTGCACACTTTAGCAAAAATTCCCAGAAATTCCGTTGCCCACCATAATGCTTTTTACAGTTGTTATTATTGTCATAACCGTACCTCCTGATATTATAAATCTCCACTGAAATCTACTTTTAAGTTGTTGGGAGTACATGACAGAGCTGCATGAGAAAATACAAGCTAACAATCCTAACCATGACCATTTAATTTTTAACACTTAGATAATATCACAACCCTGTAATTTCTTCAATAGCCCCAGAAAGAATGTGATACTACGAAGAACTCACCACCGCTGGAGCGTTCCCCTCCGCTTCCAGACCAGAACCCAAAACCAACTATCAAACACAACATTCAGAAAGGACAGATACATCTATATGGAATTAAAATTCGTTATCCCCAACATGGAAAAAACATTTGGCAACTTGGAGTTTGCCGGAGAAGACAAAACAGAACAGAGAAGAATCACCGGACGCATGGCGGTACTCTCTCGCAGCTTCAATCTTTATTCAGACGTACAGAGGGCAGATGATATTGTGGTTATCCTCCCTGCTGAAGCAGGAGAGAAACATTTTGACTTTGAGGAACGTGTGAAGCTCGTCAATCCTCGTATCACCGCAGAGGGCTATAAAATCGGCACAAAGGGCTTTACCAACTACATTTTACACGCTGACGATATGGTAAAAGCGTAAGGAAAAGGAGGACATCAGACTATGAGATTAGCAAACGGAATCGTGATTGACAAGGAAGCAACATTCGGGGCATTGAAGTTTTCTGCCCTCCGCCGTGAGGTTCACCTCCAGAATGAAGACGGCTCGGTATCAGAAGAAATCAAAGAACGTACCTATGACTTAAAATCCAGAGGGCAGGGGCGTATGATTCAGGTTTCCATCCCTGCCAGCGTGCCATTAAAGGAGTTCGATTACAACGCAGAGGTAGAAATTATCAATCCTGTGGCAGATACCGTAGCAACGGCTACCTTTCAGGGAGCAGAGGTGGACTGGTACATCAAGGCGGAGGATATTGTCCTGAAAAAAGGGGCTGCCATGAATCCGCAGCAGCCGAAAAAAGATGAAGTAGTTAGAAAATCGGAATAGACATGGTTACTGAATATAAATAACATAGGTCAAGATTTTTTGCATAGCATCCAAAACCTTTAGTAGCCGAATTACTCATACAGCGAGTAGTTCGGCTACACCTTTCATAAGTTATTATAAAAAGTTTTCAATCAATAAAAATATAACTAAATCAATAAGCAAACTATCTTGTATAGTGGAACAGAACGGTAAAATCTTATTATAGTTAGTAAGAATAAAAGATATTAGTTGCTTACCGATTTTGGGTATTGCTGACATGTTCGATGAATCAAAAGTTGATTTAGACGTTGATGACGTTGTTAGAGATAACAATAACTCTGTTTTTGTATCTGTTTTCTCTCGATGAAAAGAAAAAGTAGTAGAATGTTTAATTTTTTTCATAACAATCCTCCTTAGCTGTTTGAGGTTAGCGACATGAATCTACTTTCATGCCGGTATCATCTAGTTATATTTATTGTATAACACTTATTCATTCTTTTTGTCAAGATTAAAAATTTAATTTATGAAAAGGAGGATTTCAGTATGAAACCATTTTTCCCCCGTGGAAAACGTATCCGCCCCACGGATAAAGACCTTGTGTTCCATACTGCCCTTGCCGCCCTGTTCCCTGTCTTCCTGCTGGTTGTCCTGCTGTTTCATATCCGGCAAATTGCCGGAACCAACTGGCAGGAAGTGTCCCTCTCCCAGATAACACAGGATGTAAATATCCCTTATCTGCTATTCAGCATGGGCGTGGCAGGAATGGTGTGTCTTGTCGCAGTTCTTCTGTTCCGGCGATACCGCAGGGATGAAGTAAAGCAGCTCATCCACCGCCAAAAACTGGCAAGGATGGTGTTGGAAAATAAGTGGTATGAATCTGAACAGAGAAAGGAGGACGCTTTTTTCAAGGACTCGTCTTCCAGCCGTTCCAAAGAAACCATCACTTACTTTCCCAAAATCTACTACCGGATGAAACAGGGCTTGCTCCATATCCGTGTGGAAATCACCTTAGGGAAATATCAGGAACAGCTCTTAAACTTGGAGAAAAAGCTGGAAAGTGGCTTGTACTGTGAGCTAACGGATAAGGAATTAAAGGATTCCTATGTGGAGTACACCCTGCTCTATGATACCATTGCCAACCGTATCTCCATTGAGGACGTACAGGTAAAAGACGGCAGGCTCCGTCTTATGGAAAATGTCTGGTGGGAGTATGACAAGCTCCCCCATATGCTCATTGCCGGAGGAACCGGCGGCGGAAAGACCTACTTCATCCTGACCCTCATTGAAGCCCTGCTCCGCACCAACGCCGTCCTATTCGTCTTAGACCCAAAGAACGCCGACCTTGCGGATTTACAGGCGGTTATGCCGGATGTGTACTACAAAAAGGAAGATATGCTCTCCTGCATTGACCGTTTCTATGAAGAAATGATGAAACGCAGCGAAGACATGAAGCTCATGGAGAATTACCGGACAGGGGAAAACTACGCTTACTTGGGGCTTCCTGCAAATTTCCTTATCTTTGATGAATATGTGGCATTTATGGAAATGCTCGGCACAAAGGAAAACGCCGCCGTCCTTAACAAGTTAAAACAAATCGTTATGCTTGGGCGGCAGGCTGGCTTTTTCCTGATTCTCGCCTGCCAGCGTCCAGACGCAAAGTATCTGGGGGATGGAATCCGTGACCAGTTCAATTTCCGTGTGGCTCTGGGGCGGATGTCGGAAATGGGCTATGGGATGATGTTCGGGGAAACCACAAAGGATTTCTTCCTAAAGCAGATAAAAGGGCGTGGCTATGTGGACGTAGGAACCAGCGTTATCTCGGAATTTTATACGCCCCTTGTGCCAAAAGGACACGATTTCCTCAAAGAAATAAAAAAACTGATAGACAGCAGGCAAGGAGTGCAGGCGGCGTGCGAAGCAAAAGCCGCAGAAACGGACTGACCTGCTGTGGCTGGTGTGCCGCAAGGCACGCCAGCAGGAACCCCTCGTATCTAACAGAGGGGTACAAATCGACAGGCAACAACCAAACAACAGGGCAGAATCCCACGGTACACAAGGGATTTTCCCATATCCGGCGTGTGTCAACAAGGCTCCGAAAGTTGACATACGCTTTTTTAGACAGGAGGGATTTTCACTGAATGAAGAAACATGGGTACGGGACATCAAAGAGAAACGGGAAGTTTACGGTATCTCACAACAGAAACTTGCCCTAGCTGCTGGAATCACCCGTCCGTATCTGAGCGACATTGAAACGGGTAAGGCTCACCCGTCCGAAGCATTACAGGAAGCCATCACGGAAGCTCTGGAACGCTTCAACCCAGACGCTCCCCTTGAAATGCTCTTTGACTATGTACGGATTCGCTTTCCCACTACGGATGTGAAGCATATCGTGGAAGACGTGCTTCGGCTAAAACTGCCTTACTTTATCCATGAAGACTACGGTTTCTACTCTTACACAGAGCATTACTATCTTGGGGATATTTTCGTTCTGGTATCGCCGGAACTGGAAAAAGGGGTGCTGCTGGAACTGAAAGGGCGTGGCTGCCGCCAGTTTGAAAGCTATCTGCTGGCACAGGAACGGAGCTGGTATGAATTTTTCATGGATGTTCTCATGGAGGACGGCGTGATGAAGCGGCTTGACCTTGCCATCAATGATAAAACGGGAATCCTGAACATTCCCCATCTGACAGAGAAGTGCCGGAATGAGGAATGTATCTCGGTCTTCCGCAGCTTCAAAAGCTACCGCAGCGGTGAACTGGTACGGCGTGAGGAAAAAGAATGTATGGGGAACACCCTGTATATCGGCTCCCTCCAAAGTGAGGTGTACTTCTGCATTTACGAAAAGGACTATGAGCAGTACAAAAAGCACGATATTCCCATTGAAGACGCAGAGGTAAAGAACCGCTTTGAAATCCGGCTGAAAAATGAGCGTGCCTTTTACGCCATCCGTGACCTGTTAGAACATGACAATCCAGAACGGACAGCCTTTCAAATCATCAACCGCTATGTCCGGTTCGTGGACAGGGACAATGCAAAGCCCCGTTCTGACTGGCGTATCAGTGAGGAATGGGCGTGGTTTATAGGGGAACACAGGGGAAGTCTGAAACTGACAACCAAACCGGAACCCTATTCCTTTGAACGCACCCTGCACTGGCTCTCCCATCAGGTAGCACCCACGTTAAAGCTGGCTCTCCGTCTGGATAAGATGAACCACACCCAGATTGTCCATGACATTATCACCCATGCAAAGCTGACAGAGAAACACGAAAAAATCCTGAAGCAGCAAGCCGCCGCTGCAAAGGAGGTGGTGCTTTAACGGCGGCAATCTTAGAACCTAAGAACTTTTACAGAAAAGAAAGGAGATTTTATGAATTTCGGACAGAATCTTTACAACTGGTTTTTATCCAACGCCCAGTCCCTTGTGCTGCTGGCAATCGTGGTGATTGGACTGTACCTCGGATTTAAGAGGGAATTTTCCAAACTTATCGGTTTTCTGGTAGTGTCCCTTGTAGCGGTCGGTCTGGTCTTCAATGCGGACGGTGTAAAGGACATCTTACTGGAACTGTTCAACAAGATTATCGGTGCATAGGAAACCCTTGTTACACTTCCGTTATGGAGCAAGCTCTGATTGCTTCATGGCGGAAGTCCACTAGGGGCTTGGGGAGCGTAACTCCCCAAAAAGAGCATTACAGAGAATGGAGGTGACACTGTGGAAGAAATGCGGATTTACATTGCCAACTTAGGCAAATACAATGAGGGCGAACTGGTCGGGGCATGGTTCACGCCGCCTGTGGACTTTGAGGAAGTCAAAGAGCGTATCGGTTTGAATGATGAATATGAGGAATACGCCATCCATGATTATGAGCTGCCCTTTGAGATTGACGAATATACCCCCATTGAGGAAGTCAACCGCCTGTGTGAAATGGTGGAGGACTTACCGGAGTACATTCAGGAGGAACTATCAGAGCTACAATCCTACTTTGGCAGTATCGAAGAACTCTGTGAGCATGAAGACGATATTATCTGCCATTCCGGCTGTGACGATATGGCGGATGTGGCTCGTTACTATCTGGAAGAAAGCGGACAGCTTGGGGAACTTCCGGCACACTTACAAAACTATATCGACTATGCCGCCTATGGGCGTGACATGGAATTGGAGGGAACCTTTGTTGTCACGAACCACGGCGTATTTGAGATTACAAGGTAGTTATGTTATAATCTTAAAAAACAAGGGAGCATTTTATATATGGGTATTTCAAACATTATTACAATTATAATAAGTGTATTAAGTTCATCAATAGTTACACTTCTTTTATCCACTATCATATTAGAGCCTATGAAAGAAAAGAAAAAGTACATTTTTGATGAGAAAAAAAGAGTTTATGAATCACTTGTGATTTTTGCCCAGATTGTTTTATATCCCTCAGAAGCAAAATATTCTTTAGGTGTGGAAAGATATAATATTCAAGAATTGTCAAATGAAGAAAACGTATCAAACGCCTTAAATGATTTAAAAATGGCAATTCCAAAGTTGAAGCTCATCACCAAAAATCCTAAAATTATCAATAGGGTTGAAATGTTTATTCAACATAAAAATGAATCTACTTTCAATGATTTAGTGGATATTTTGCAAAAAGACCTTTACAAATAAATTTATTATGTAAATGACAGTATGTTTTATACAGACTGTCTTTTTTTATGCTTATTTTCAAAGAAAGGACGGACAACATGAAAAAAATACGAAGCTATACCAGTATCTGGTCGGTGGAAAAGGTACTCTATTCCATCAATGATTTTAAGCTGCCATTCCCCATCACGTTCACACAGATGGCATGGTTCGTGGTGTCGGTGTTTGCAGTTATGCTCTTGGGGAGCCTCCCTCCCCTTTCGTTCATTGACGGGGCATTTTTGAAATACTTCGGCGTACCCTTTGCCCTCACTTGGTTCATGTGTCAGAAGACTTTTGACGGGAAGAAGCCTTACGGCTTCCTGAAATCCGTACTGGCATATCTGGTACGCCCGAAACTAACGTATGCAGGAAAGCCCGTGAAGCTGGAAAAGGAATATCCGGCACAGCCCATCACGGCAGTAAGGAGTGATATTTATGGCATATCCGATTAAGTATATCGAAAATAACCTTGTGTTCAACCATGACGGGGAGTGCTTCGCTTACTATGAGTTGCTTCCCTACAACTATTCCTTTTTAAGCCCCGAACAGAAATATCAGGTACACGATTCGTTCCGGCAGCTTATCGCCCAGAACAGGGACGGGAAGATTCACGCCCTGCAAATCAGCACTGAATCCAGCATACGGGCGGCACAGGAACGCTCCAAACAGGAAGTGACGGGCAAGTTAAAGGACGTTGCCTGTGCAAAGATTGACGCACAGACCGAAGCCCTGATTTCCATGATAGGGGAAAATCAGGTGGACTACCGCTTTTTTATCGGCTTCAAGCTGCTTGTTAATGAGCAGGAAGTCACTATGAAGCAGTTTCGCAGGGAAGCAAAGACCGCTGTTTCCGACTTCCTCCATGAAGTCAACCACAAGCTCATGGGGGATTTTGTTTCCATGAGCAATGAGGAAATCTGGCGGTTTCAGAAGATGGAAAAACTGTTGGAAAGTAAAATCTCACGCCGCTTTAAAGTCCGGCGGCTTGATAAGGACGATTTTGGTTATCTGATTGAGCATTTATACGGACAGACCGGAACCGCCTACGAAGATTATGAGTATTACCTGCCAAAGAAGCGTTTTCAGGAGGAAACGCTGGTGAAATACTATGACCTCATCAAACCCACCCGTTGTCTGATAGAGGAAAACCAGCGGTATCTGAAAATCGAACAGGAAGACGGGACAGTTTATGCCGCCTACTTTACCATCAACAGCATTGTGGGGGAATTGGACTTCCCATCCTCGGAAATCTTTTACTATCAGCAGCAGCAATTTACCTTTCCCATTGATACCTCTATGAATGTGGAGATTGTGACAAACCGGAAAGCCCTCTCCACGGTACGGAACAAGAAAAAAGAGCTGAAAGATTTGGACAACCATGCATGGCAGAATGACAGCGAAACCAGTACAAACGTGGTGGACGCTTTAGACAGCGTGAATGAGCTGGAATCCACCTTAGACCAGAGCAAGGAATCCATGTACAAGCTGTCCTATGTGGTGCGTGTGACGGCTCCCGACTTGGAAGAACTGAAACGCCGCTGCAATGAGGTGAAAGATTTTTATGACGATTTGAACGTGAAGCTGGTTCGCCCCTTTGGGGATATGCTGGGGCTGCATGGGGAATTTCTCCCTGCCAGCAAACGGTATCTGAACGATTACATCCAGTATGTCACCAGCGACTTCCTTGCTGGTCTTGGCTTCGGGGCAACCCAGATGTTGGGGGAAACGGAGGGTATTTATATCGGGTACAGCCTTGATACAGGAAGAAACGTGTACTTAAAGCCTGCCCTTGCCAGTCAAGGGGTAAAAGGCTCCGTCACCAACGCCCTTGCTGCCGCTTTTGTCGGCTCCCTCGGCGGTGGAAAATCATTCAGCAACAACATGATTGTCTATTATTCCGTATTGTTTGGAGCACAGGCTCTCATTGTTGACCCGAAAGCGGAACGGGGACGCTGGAAAGAAACCCTGCCGGAAATCGCCCATGAAATCAATATCGTAAACCTGACTTCGGAGGAACAGAACAGGGGCTTACTTGACCCGTATGTGATTATGGAGAACCCAAAGGATTCCGAATCACTGGCAATCGACATCCTGACCTTTTTAACCGGCATTTCCAGCCGTGACGGGGAGAAGTTCCCTGTTCTTCGGAAAGCCATTCGTGCGGTGACAAATAGTGAAGAACGGGGGCTTTTCAAAGTGATTGAGGAACTACGGGCAGAGGGAACCACCATCAGCACCAGCATAGCCGACCATATCGAATCCTTTACGGACTATGACTTTGCACACCTGCTCTTTTCGGATGGGGATGTCACACAGTCCATCAGCCTTGAAAAGCAGCTCAACATCATTCAGGTAGCGGATTTGGTGCTGCCGGATAAGGAAACCTCATTTGAAGAATATACCACAATGGAGCTGCTTTCCGTGGCAATGCTCATTGTAATCAGCACCTTTGCCCTCGACTTCATCCACACCGACCGCAGCGTGTTTAAGATTGTGGATTTGGATGAAGCATGGAGCTTCTTACAGGTGGCACAGGGCAAGACTCTCTCTATGAAGCTGGTTCGTGCCGGACGTGCCATGAACGCAGGCGTTTACTTTGTAACCCAGAACACGGATGATTTGCTGGATGAAAAGCTGAAAAACAATCTGGGCTTAAAGTTTGCGTTCCGTTCCACAGACATCAACGAAATCAAGAAGACCCTTGCTTTTTTCGGGGTGGATTCCGAAGATGAAAACAATCAGAAGCGGCTCCGTGACTTGGAAAACGGACAGTGCCTTATCAGTGATTTGTACGGGCGTGTGGGGGTGATACAGTTCCACCCTATCTTTGAAGACCTGTTCCATGCCTTTGACACCAGACCGCCCGTAAGAAAAGAGGTGGAATGATGGTGATACATAGAACTTCCAACCGACAGCAATTCCCAATTCCCTATCACTCAAAAAAGGGCTTGTCTTGGAAGATAGCAGGAAAAATGATTGGCAGGGTACTTCTGGCACTCCTGCTCATCCTCCTGCTGCTTGCAGTTTTCGGCACAGCCGCCCACGCTGCCGGACTGGTGGATGATACGGTGGACGCTGCCAACGAATACAGCAAATATCCTCTGGACAACTACCAGCTTGATTTTTATGTGGACAGCGGATGGGACTGGCTCCCGTGGAACTGGCTGGACGGTATCGGAAAACAGGTGATGTACGGGCTGTATGCCATCACAAATTTTATCTGGACAATCAGCCTGTACCTTTCCAACGCTACAGGGTATCTGATTCAGGAAGCCTACTCGCTGGACTTCATTTCCTCTACGGCGGATTCCATTGGGAAAAATATGCAGACCCTTGCAGGCGTTACCACAGGCGGCTTATCCTCGGAGGGATTTTATATCGGGTTCCTGCTGATTCTCATTCTGGTGGTGGGGATTTACGTTGCCTACACAGGGCTTATCAAACGGGAAACCACAAAAGCCATCCATGCCGTTGTGAATTTCGTGGTGGTGTTCGTGTTGTCCGCTGCCTTTATCGCCTATGCCCCTGATTATATCGGGAAAATCAATGAATTTTCCGCAGACATCAGCAATGCCAGCCTGACCCTTGGTACAAAGATTGTGCTGCCAAACTCAGAAAGTCAAGGAAAAGACAGCGTGGATTTGATACGGGACAGCCTGTTTTCCATTCAGGTCAAGCAGCCGTGGCTCCTGCTGCAATATGGCAATTCAGATATGGAAAGCATTGGAGCAGACCGTGTGGAACGCCTGCTTTCAACCAGTCCAGACGAAAACAACGGACAGGACAGAGAAGAAATCGTGGTGGAGGAAATCGAAGACAGAGAAAATACCAACCTTACCATCACAAAGACCATCAACCGCTTGGGAACCGTCTTCTTCCTGTTCATGTTCAATATCGGTATCTCCGTTTTTGTATTCCTGCTCACAGGGATAATGATTTTCTCACAGGTTCTTTTTATCATTTATGCCATGTTCCTGCCTGTGAGCTTTCTCCTCAGCATGGTTCCCTCTTTTGAGGGGATGTCCAAACGTGCCATTACAAAACTGTTCAATACCATCCTTACCAGAGCCGGAATCACCCTGATTATCACGGTAGCGTTCAGCATTTCCACCATGCTCTACAACCTGTCTGGGGAATATCCGTTCTTCCTGACTGCGTTCTTGCAGATAGTGACCTTTGCCGGAATTTATTTCAAGCTGGGGGATTTGATGGGGATGTTCTCCTTACAGAGTGGGGATTCCCAAAGCATGGGAAGCCGTATCATGCGAAGACCCCGTATGCTCATGCACGCCCATATGCACCGTTTACAGCATAAGTTGGGACGTTCTGTGGCGGCTCTTGGGGCTGGAACGACTGCCTATCATGCAGGAAAACAGGCTGGCTCAGACCAGAGAACTGCTTCCAGCTCCGGCTCTTCCAAACGGACGCAGGCAGACCACAGCAGACCAGACGGACAGGCAGCACCGGAAAAGGAATCCGCATGGAAACGGGCTGGCTCTGCGGTAGGTGCGGTGGCAGATACCAAAGATAAGATAGCCGATACTGCCGGACAGCTTCGGGAGCAGGCAAAGGATTTGCCTGTCAATGCAAAATACGCCCTTTACCACGGGAAAACACAGGTATCAGAGGGAGTACGGGATTTTACTTCCAGCGTGACCCAGACCCGAACTGCCAGAGCCGAACAGCGGAACGCACAGGCAGAATGCCGCAGACAGACCATTGCAGAACGCAGGGCGGAACTGGAACAGGCAAAACAGCCGCAACAGACAGCTTCCGAAGCCCCCAAAGGGGCGGCTCCCGTCCATGAACGCCCTGTTACTGCAAAGCAGCCGGAAGATTTCCGACATCATGCAGATACCACTCATGCAGGAAAACCAGCCATGAAGCCAGCTTCCCCATCCATCAGGGAACGGAGACAGGTTCCTTATGGGGGAACTGTGGCAGAACGGGCTTCGGTTCCGGTGGTAAAGGCAGCTTCCATCCACCTAGGCAGAGTGGTTGGAGCGGTGGCTGGATCAGATGGCGCTCAC
>ENA-OPRR01000788-OPRR01000788.1-human-gut-metagenome-genome-assembly--contig:-NODE-788-length-30997-cov-8.924989_pt1 | contig 30997 bp, 24 predicted proteins | sample MGYA00241796_ERZ501883 | MGnify/ENA primary metagenome ERZ501883 (study PRJEB25962, sample SAMEA2042406) | human gut metagenome | biome: human gut; feature: human-associated habitat; material: faeces...
CCTGCGATTATCGAATCTGAATTTCATCAGCTCGGCATTGGGGATAACGCCCGAATATCCCGCGAGGCACCGCAGGCGCATCCACACGAACAACATGATCGAACGGCTGAACCGGGAGATCAGGCGGCACACACGCGTGGTCGGCATATTCCCGACGGGAACAACGCGTTGATGTTCATATACGCGCGCATACGGTACGCCACCGCGAACGAATGATCGACCCGCCGCTACCTGGACATGTCCTGATTCGGCTACAACCTCGTGGAAGCGAACTAATCATCGTGCCATGGACGGTCATGATCAAAAGCGCGCAACCTTTCTGACACAACCAATCGAAGAAATTATTATTATTATTATGCATTTGATTCTTTCTTTAATATATATCTTAAGTAATTTTGCATCAGGAACATTACAACATCTAATTCTATTCCATAGAACATGGACTATTTTCTTTCGATCGCTTTTCTTAAAGAAACGAATCTTACTCAATTGAGAACGGTAAGCAATTAATTCAACAATAGAGATATACTTTTTATATTCAATGGATTTCCCTAATTTTTTATAATATTCTTTGATATTGTCAACAGAATTACAAATATCAAGAATTTTTAAAGAATACTGTCTACTAATACTTCCTTGAACAATTCTATATCCCATAACAGCATGTTGCAAATAGACAATTTTATTTATCACAGCAAGTAAACGCAAGTAAAAATTTAAGTCCTGACCAATTTTTAATGGCTCAAACTTAATCCCATTACAATCAAGAACTTTCTTTCTAATTAGCTTATTACCGGGGAGAGGCGGACAAAGAGAAAAATACCAACGATTAGACATATTAGGAATATATGCCCTTTGCTCAATGAGCTTTGTTCTCATACCGCTCTCGTCTATTTCCCAATAATTGCCCAAAACGATATCGGCATTTGAGGAATCAATAGCGCTAAGCATAGATTTTAATGCACCCGGGAATAAAATGTCATCAGAATCAAAGAACATACAATAATCGCCCACCGCTATGGACAATCCATTATTTCTCGCAGCAGGAGCACCCGCATTATCTTGATAGATATATTTAACAAAAGAATTTTCACGGCTATATTTATCAATCAGCAATCTTGATCTATCCGTGGATCCGTCATCCACACAAATAACTTCCAAGTCAACATTCTGCTGCTTGATTGATTCCAAACATTGAATAATATACTTTTCAGCATTATATACTGGAATTATTATTGAAATCATAATACACTTTCATTAAAAAAAGAGAAAGGAACAATCTCTCCGGTATTCAAATAAAAGAAATCATATGACATAAATAAAATATGTCCAAGTACTATAGCAAGAATCAAAAAAACATGCTTTTTTTTGAACTGCTTAACCATTAAACCAAGAACAATTGGTAAAGCACATAAACCCGTATAGCAGATTCTATAAATAAAAGTATCTGAAACATAACTCAGTAAACTTAAAATAGATCCTATCATTGCAATAAAAACAAAATCAGCATATTCGCTACTTATATCAATCGAAAACAATTTCTTTTTATAACTAACTAAATAAATTGGAATCCATGCTAAAAGAACATAGCGGAATATGCCTACCCCGAGACCGATATATTGAAAGTGTAAAAAGTAATATGCATAATGAGGTATTAAAGACGCAAAATTACTAAGCAATTTAGCTAAATAAGGGATTAATATAATCAACAAAGCAGTTGCTACATATATACATGTTTTCATTTTTTCGTTATTTTTTATAAAGAAAACAATGAAAGCAATAAATAAGTAGAGTAAAGAAGAAGAATGAACACCAACCGAAAGAACTAGGGTAACGAGAACAATCCACTTTGATCTCTTTTCCCTAATAAAAAGCAGGGCAAGAATAAATAACTCAGCAGAAAGAAACTGTCTAAATATGTTAAAAGAGTATAAGTATAGCGAAGTCATATATGAAAATACAGCAAAAGAAAAAGAGAGACGATTTCGCAATTGGAAAAAAATATAAAATGCAATTAGAATGGTAAAAAAAGAAAAAAGGAAAATCACAGACTGATATCCAAATAAAAAATATCCAACTTTTTTTAAAACTTGATAAAACAATCCAGAAAGATCAGTCCCATCTAAATCAGTTTTAATGCCTCTTACAACTTTCTCATATCTTAACTTATATGCAAAATAATCTGTGCCAACTCCTCGAAATCCTGAAACACAAGATGGCACTAAAACCATAAAAAAGAAAATAAAATGTTTTTGTCTTGCATGTTCCACAAGCCAGGCAAGTAAAACAGTAACTGCAATAGTACCTATATAAATTAGCATCTCACACCTTTAGCCGGAACGCCCTTCAAGACATAACAACCATCTTCATAAGATTTGCAAACAACAGCGCCTGCGGCAATTGTAATATCATTCCCTAGTCTAATGTTCCCAATTATAGAAGCCCCTACCCCGATATCACATGAATCGCCTATCACAGGAGTATTGTTGGAATCAGATTCTTTTCCATTGTTCCCAATACAGTTCATGCCATGTAAACAACAATTCTTTCCGATTCTCGCATCTCTATGAACAATGATACCTTGTGAATGGTATATTCTTAAGCCTCTATCAAAAGTATTGACCGGAATAGCAATGCCAAGTTTAATTCCAAGTGCATTATGTTTTCTTCGCCAATAACGATGCATCAACCTACAATATATACTATTGTTATTTGTGCAATATTCATCGTAACGTAATGCTCTGATATACCTAAATATATATCCAACTTCGCAAGAACTAACTAGAGCATGAATCAAGCCCTTATAACCTAACAATCGATATATCTGCTCTTCAAACCTTAATGTCTCTTTTAATTGACACTTTGTATTTATCATTCTTCTGCTCACCTTAAATAAAAATTTGTCATCTTTTCAGCCACATCATGGATGTCATATCCAGCTACTCTCACATAATCAGTTGCTTTAGCCCTATTTTCATTGGGTTCGCAATTCATTACTTTGTTTACCCAAACATTTCTTCCGGCCTCCAATGGAAGAAAATGTGTTTGATTTCCCAGCTCTACTTCCTCAGTAATATTATCTGAAAAGAAGCAAGGCAAACCTGAACATTCAGCTTCTATGCCTGCAACTGGCAATCCTTCATAAAACGAAGGCATCACATAGCAATCAGCAGCGAATAAATAATCCTGCACGTTCGGCTTTACGCCTAAAAACAAAACGGAGTCTTCTAATCCAAGTTGCTTTACTCTTGATTCGTATGAATCTTTTAGAGGGCCATCACCGAGTAATAATAGTTTTATATTATGACCTTCTTTTTTTAAACCGTCGACAATATCTAAAATGAAACTTTGATTCTTTTGTTCAGTAAACCTTCCAGTATTGATAAGCGTAAAGCTATCCTCCAAGCCAAGCTTGGCTCTATATTCTTCCCGAATTGACTCGTTAAATAAAAAACGATTTATATCAATACCATTGTGTATTATTTTAACTTTATTTTCTTTTAAAGTCCTTTCTGAGAAAACCCATTTTGCTGCTGCTTCTGAACAAGCAAAACAATCCGTAGCGTACTTATCAATAACGTTTTGGCAATATTTGTAAACTGCCAATTTCAGTTTAGACTTTCCACTCACTGCAGCGCTATGGGAATGATATATACGAACCGGCACACCAGCTTCTTTAGCTGCCTTCAAGTAAAAAGCCCTAAGTGGCGTTGTGTAATGTATATGAACAACATCGTAATGATGTTGTTCCAAAAATGTTTTAATCTGGCGAGATTCATCAAGCACTCTCGCTAAAGTATTCTTGATTTCAGAATGGACAAAATACTTTTCCCCGCCCAAAGAGGATATTTCATTATCATAAAATTCTTTTTGATCACGTAAGACTAAAAAATCAAATTGAATTTTACTTCTATCTATATTTCGATAGACATTCATTATGAAAGATTCAATTCCAGCAGCTGACAACATCTCCGTAATATGGAGAATTCGTTTAGGTGTCCTGTTCATTTTTTTAATTTCTTTCTAATAGTAGCTGCAATAACCATCATTGAGTAGAGGCCTATCTTAGAGGAGAAAATAATCAATTTCCTAGAAAATGGAATATTGATTTTCTTTGTATTATGAAACAAATCGATAACCCATTCTTCCGTAGAAATGGAACGAATTTGCTTTAACTTTTCAGTATACGAAATATCATTATTTCGAACTACGCCATTTTGACAAATAACAATATACGCAATTGCAGCAAAAGAATAATAAGCACTCAAGCTTTCCAAATTATCTGTTTTCATATAAGAGTAAATTTTCTTTATTGGATAAACAAATTTACTCTCTACATTGGAGTCATATCCATGGATCGCTGATTGTTCCAAAATCCTGTAGTGTAAAAGGCATTCATGGACATAAAATGCTGACTTAACTTGTTTATACACTCTAAAATTAAAATCAACATCTTCTGCTGTTTTCATCTGTTCATCAAAATAAATGCCTTCAATACATTTTCGTGAATATAGCTTTCCCCACGGTGTTATGGTACGCATATCCCAAAGCGCAGAATTTTTGCCTACTCTATAATAGAAATCTTTTTTATAGGTAAAATGTTCAATATCTTTCCCTGCAAAATTCTTATAATAATCAAAAAAAATAATATCTACTTTTTTCTCTTCTTCAATGCTTATCAGTTTTTCTATACAGTTTGGAATCAACCAATCATCAGAGTCCAAGAAAAATACATAATCCCCACGGCAAATTTTCAATCCTGCATTTCTTGCAGCTGATGGACCGTTATTTTCTTGATTAATAACAACAACGCGGTTATCCCGAAGTCTAGCTTTAGTGATTATTCCTAAAGTATTATCTTCTGAACCATCATTGACTATAATTACCTCAAGATTATGATACGTCTGCTTTATAACGGATTCAATACAGTTTCCAATGTACTTCTCAGTGTTATAAGCTGGAATAATTATACTAACCAATTTTTCCATTAAACATCCGTCTCACTTCTCTATAGGTTCTCAGAATAAAGCAGCACGCCATAGCTTTCACTATCATTACGCATAGTTTCACTCTGACATCAAAGAAAAACAACCCTCATATTCATCAGCTATATGCTGCCAAGAATATGCTTCAACAATACGTAGAGATGCTTTCTTCCCTAATTCGGAAATCTCATCAGCATTCATTCCATCAGCCCAATCAACAAGCGAAGCCAAGTTACCCGATTGCTTGGTCCAGTACAAAGCAGAATTCTCAGCAACCTCACGATTGAACCCAACATCCAGCAGCAGATTCAAATCGGTAGATCCAAGAGCCTCCAACAGACTCGGATTGGTTCCTCCAACCTCATGACCGTGGAAATACCCATACGCGTTCTCACGAATCTTCATGAGCAGTTCTTTGTCATATACAGTTCCCACGAATTTGATGCGAGGATCCTGATCGAAGTGAGTCTTTTCCTTCAACTCTTCCAGGAACTTGTCACTCACATTGGTAATAAGCGCAAAGTCGCGTTTAGAATGACTCTTCATGAATTCGCGAATCATGGTTTCATAATTGTTTTCCGGTACGAAACGTCCAACAACCAAATAATATGACTTTGGTGAAAGACCCTTCTCCTTATACCAAGCAATCAGTTTCGGATCATCATCAGCTAGTTTGCTCTTACGCGTCTCAGCACCGTATGCGATAAACGTAGTCTTCGGATTATATTTGCCGTACTCATCATGAATGTACTTCTCGATGTTCTTACTGTCACAGATAAGCAAGTCACAATGTTTGGTCATCAACCGCTCAGAAATCTTCCAATACTTACGCACCGGAGCACTCCACTTGGCGCGCATCCACTCGTGTCCATCCGGATTGATATACAGCTTTCCACCCAGCTTATGAATTACCCTCTGAAAATGAGCGGCAAACGGTCCAATGCGGCAAGCAAGAATATACACAATCGGATGTTGAATATTATGCCTCTTGATGTACCTCACGCACTGATTCAGTGCAGCAACATCATAATAAATCGCCTGAGCAGGTCCAATGCTGGGCACCTTCACATCGAAGCAATCGGCATTATGATATTCAAAAGTCTTGGTATCTTTAGCTTTGCACGCCACATGGTATTTCAAATTCGGATTGTTCTGGTGGTACTCAGTGAGCCTATCCACGAACGTTTCATAGCCACCGTAGTTACCGGGGATGCCCTTTGATCCTACGATAAAAATATGCTGCACAAATGAGTCGTTTAACATTTACGGAATCCTTGATTCGTTTCAGTCGCGTTTGAACAGATCGCGGGTGTAGACCTTATCCTGCACATCATCCAGGCAGGAATTATATCGATTCGCCACGATGACATTCGAACGATTCTTGAACTCGTCAAGATCATTCACCACTTCAGAACCGAAGAACGTAGCACCATTCTCCAAAGTCGGCTCGTACACGATCACCGTCGCGCCCTTCGCCTTCACGCGCTTCATCACGCCCTGGATCGACGACTGGCGGAAATTATCCGAATTCGACTTCATCGTGAGGCGATACACGCCAACCGTCACAGGCTTCTCGGCGCCCTTATCGTATTCATTGTTCTCGTCATATCCATAGCTGCCGGCTTTGGCCAACACACGATCAGCGATGAACTCCTTACGAGTGCGGTTCGACTCCACGATCGCCTCGATCAGGTTCTCCGGCACATCCTGATAGTTCGCGAGCAGCTGCTTCGTGTCCTTCGGCAGGCAATAGCCGCCGTACCCGAAGCTCGGGTTGTTGTAGTGCGTGCCGATGCGCGGGTCCAGACACACGCCGTCGATGATCTGCCGGGTGTCCAACCCCTTCGACTCCGCGTACGTGTCCAGCTCGTTGAAATAGCTCACGCGCAGCGCGAGATACGTGTTCGCGAACAGTTTGACGGCCTCCGCCTCGGTGAACCCCATGAACAGGGTCCTGATGTCCTTCTCGATGGCACCCTCCTGCAACAGGGCCGCGAACGTGTGCGCGGCATCCGCAAGACGCCCGTCGTCCAGGTCGGTTCCGACGATGATGCGGCTTGGGTACAGGTTATCGTACAGGGCCTTGCTCTCACGCAGGAACTCCGGACTGAAGATGATGTTCCTGGAACCGGTCTTCTCGCGGATCGACTTGGTGTAGCCGACCGGGATTGTGGACTTGATCACCATGATCGCGTCCGGGTTGACCTTCATGACCAGATCGATCACGGCCTCCACCGCGGAGGTGTCGAAGAAGTTCTTCCTGCTGTCGTAGTTCGTGGGCGCCGCGATGATCACGAAGTCCGCGTCCGCGTATGCCTTCTCCCCGTCCAGCGTGGCGGTCAGGTCCAGTTCCTTCTCCGCGAAGTATTTCTCGATGTACTCGTCCTGAATCGGACTAATACGCTTGTTGATCTTCTCGACCTTCTCCGGAATGATGTCCACCGCGGTGACCTGGTGATGCTGCGACAGCAGCGTCGCAAGCGACAAGCCCACGTAGCCCGTTCCGGCAACAGCAATTTTAAGAGAATCGAACCTATGCAAAACTTCTCCATTCTACTCAATACACTTGTGTCTAATTATCCCCCCTCATATGGACGAACCTTCTTATAATGTAGATGGCACAAATACAAGAAGAAAGCTTGTCTCCGTTAAAGAGAAGCATAATTTTAAAAAAGCGCTAAAGGCAATAACAAAACCAAGATGCTAAAGATTGGAAATTATTAACATTGTTTAATCAATCTTCCGTAATTCACACCGTCTATGTTATGAAGAGATGACATAAGGAATTTTACTTATCTCTTACAACACTAATAATCATGCGAACAAGAGACCGAATGATTTCATTTCTCATGAGAATCATCGTTAATCCATAAGCAATTAAAGATAACGTCACACTTATGAGAATATCAAAAAAAGGCTTTGTAATAAGCATACGAGTCACATAGCAAATCAAACAAATAGTGACACATCCAATAGAGGTCTGCCCCAGATTTTTTAAAAAAGTACTAGGTATATATACCTCTCTAGCTTTAAATGCACTGTAAACCATCACAATAAACTCAGAGACAATCGTAGCTATTGCCGGTCCCTTAATTCCGCATAAAGGAATCAGCATAAAATTAAGTGCGACATTACAAATTGCAGCAATACAAGTTGCCTGTAAAAAGAATTTTTCTCTCTTAAAAGGAAGTAGAACAGCATTAGCGAAAAAACACGCAAGATTGCCAAAAAGCAATGCAACGCAGAGCAACCTTAGAGAGACTGCGCCTGAAGAAAACTCAGCACCAGATATAATGGTAATAATTGGTTCCGCCAAGAACGCCAGACCAATCATCGCGGGAAAAACGAGAACAACAATAATGTTTAGTGTTTTATCCAAAAGCAGCTTCGACTCTTTAATATGCTGCTGCCCAATATAAAATGACACCCTAGGGACAGTGACCATAATAACGGCGTTAATGATATTTTTAATAATAGTGTAAATTTTGACCGGAACGCTATATATGCCAACTTCGGTATTCGACATTAAAATACCAAGTATTGTTGTGCCCGCTGTAATATAAAGGATAGTTGCCACACTATTACTAAAAAGGACAAGAATCGGTTTGAGATGTCTACCCATATCTATTTTCTTAGTTAGGGAAACGTGAACATATTTCCGGATGTAGGCAATATTGCATAGATTGCCGCCAACCACCGATAAAATCATACAAAACGCATATGCAAGATAATCATTAGGTCCATGTACAAAAATGAACATGCCCACTAACGCGAGACATTGAAAAATAATGTATCTAATTGTGATATAAAAGAAATCTTCATAAACATTGTTGACCCAGTCCATTCCCAAAGTTGTGGCAATTATCTGAGAACTTTGAACAAGCAACAATAAAACGAGATTATGGTTTTGAGGCCATATAACAAGAAAGAAAATCAAACACGCATATGAGCATATCGTCGAGATAACATTGATCGTAAACATCTGAGAAGCAAATTGATTAATTTTTGTTTGGTCATTTCTGACTCTTGCCCCCTCACGAACAGCATACGAAGAGATACCTAATCCTGCAATCAGTACAAAATAATTAATAATCGATGCCGAAAAATTGACAAGACCATAATGCTCCGCACCTAGGACTCTTGTGGCATACGGAACCGTTATCAGAGGAAATAAAGCCGACGTTATTTGCCGTATTGCATTTAACAATGCATTTTTCTTTAATGATCGCTTCTTCAATATTAGATGCTTTCTAATAAACTATCTAAATACTCCATTGACAAGAAGACACAGTCTGTCTTCAATTCAATTCTTTGGAAAAAGAGCATGAAAGCTACAACACTCATTGTAAAATAATTATATAAATTCAACTAAGCATTTAACAAGTATTACTCCAACTAATCCTACTTTTCATAAAACTAACATTGAAGAAATGCACTCTTTAATTGATCAACAGGTTTCCTCCGCAAGGAGTCTAAGCATCGTAGACTCTGCCGCTGATAATGACTCTTCATCTTTCTTTTATCGCGATTTTCCCACGCCATGTCACTACTTCCGTCTTCTTTATGCTTCACAACAATCGACGAAACATACATCTGCCTCATCCCAGTACGCTGGCAAAGCAAGTTCAGTATGTCTTCTTCAACGTAAAGAAACGTCCCAGGATAGAAGCCATCATATTCATTAAGAAAATTCTCAGTGAAATACAACACGGATCCATGCAGCATCTCAAATTCTGGATTCAAAATGTGCGTACGTGATCCATCAATATGTTGACTACTTGTTTCCTTTTTGACGAGAGAGTGTTTGAAGTCGTACAACTTCTTAATGCCGGGCACATACCTAGTGGACCAACATTTAAAGCTTGCAGCTATCTCATACATTCTAAATCGTCCGTATGTGAGGTTACTTACGGGAACAGGATTGTGGTTTCCGCCATCAGCATTAATAATGGCAGTGCCGATCATACCGACGCAAGACTTATACTTTAAATCAACCAGATGCTCAAGATAATACTTGTCAAAGAAAATAACGTCATTGTTTGATACTAGTACTTTTCGAATTCCCATCTCCTTCAGAATCTTAATTCCTTGATTATTCCCTTTTGCAAATCCTAGATTCGCAGAAGTCTGAACAACGGAGATATTTTCAACACCAGAAAATTTATTCCGAAGTACCTGATATGACTCATTGGCTGAATGATTGTCCACTATGACAATATAAAACGCTTTATATGATTGTCCCAGTAAAGATTTCACGCACTCGAGAGTATCTTTGTAATTTAAATAGTTCAGAATGACTATTCCAAGCGTCTTTTCTGTAATATCCATCTTCATACCAACCCTTTATCTCAAGTTAAATCAAAAGAACAGGATTCCAGCCATAAGAGGGAGAACATACCGCCCCCCTCTTTCAAGGAGTAACCGTGCATTCTGGAATATTACCCCCATCCACCGCCAGACCATTATGGGCAAGTCTGCATTCTACCTTCCACTTTAACCATCAGAGGGGTGGCTCCAATGGTTTTCATTGAGGCCACCCCTCTGATGGTGTTTTACGGAGCGTTGAGAGTCACATCATTTGTTGGTTACCGCGCAGTTTGGTGTGACGTCGGTCACGGCCTGCCCGCCCGAGACGGCCGCGGACTCGCCCTTCACGTCGTACAGCTTCCCGCCGTTGTCATCCGTCGTGGAACCATACGAGAACGACAGACCGACCCTCGTGGAGCCCGCGGAAGGCACCGTGGCCTTCCACCAGCCTCCGCACGCCTGCGTCATCTCCATGCCGCCGGTCGTGTCCGGACTGCCGTACACGCGCCACTGCACGCGCACGCGCGACTGCGCGGACGAGGGACGGTACCAGACCGTCGCCGACTTCAACGGCTGGACGACCGTTTTGAACGTCCACTGCTGGGAACGGTACCCGTTGGCGGTGTAGATCTGCACGTTCGAACCGTTCGCGGCCTTGCCGTCCTTCACGTCCAGCGCCATGGACGGGGAGAGCGCGGACACCAGTTTGTACACCGATCCGCTCCTGACCGCCACCCACTTCTGCGAACGGTAGGAGTTCGGCGCGTACTGCTGCACGTTCGAACCGTTCGCGGCCTTGCCGTCCTTCACATCCAGCGCCTTGCCGGAATTCACGTTCCTCAGCGTCACGTAGCCCTTCGAGTCGTGCGAAACCGTCCACTGCTGCGCCTTCGTCCCGTTCGACGACCACAGCCGCACGTTCGCGCCGTCCTTCCTCGATCCGTCCGCCACGTCAAGGACCATGCCGTCCTTCAGCTTGGTGGACACCACGTACGTGCCGTCCTCCAGATCCGACGCGTGGGCCTTCGCCAACGCGTCCAGCTCGGCGTACGGATCCTGCGCCTCGACCGTGACCTCGACGGACGCGCTCACGCCGCCGGCGGTCGCGGTGACCGTGGCCTTGCCGGCCTTCGAGCCGGCCGTGACCACGCCCGTGCCCATCACGTTCGCGACGCTCGAGTCCGAGCTCGTCCACGTGACCTTGCGGTCCGTCGCGTTGTCGGGCTTGACCGTCGCGGTCAGCTGCACGCTCGCCCCGGACTTCAGCGAGAGCTTGCCGTCCGAAACGCCATCACCAGAGACCGACACGGACGTGACCGGGATGGTGGTCTCGCACTCGACCGCGGCCAGGGCCGCGGAGGAGCCGTCCCACTTCACGATGCCGCCGTTGTAGTCCAGGCCCGGCTGGCGGGATCCCGGATACTGCTGGCTGCCGCCGTCGTTGAAGATCACCTTCGCGCCCTTGGCGAGGCTGTCCGGGACCTCGTACTTGTACAGGTCGGTCTGCTGGCAGCCGTCGGTCGCGCTCGGGGCGGTCATCTCCACGCCCGGCCAGGCCGCGTTGTTCGCCGCGGTAGCGCCGTCGCCGGTGTACACGTACGCGTAGATCTTGCCCCAGCCCGAGGGCTTCGAAGCGTAGACGGTGTTCTTCGCGACCGGGTCAGGCGGAAGCTCACCGGTCACGGTCACGGTGATCGACGCGGTCTTGGTCCCGGACTTCGCGGTGATCGTGGCCTTGCCGGCCTTCCTCGGGGTGACCACGCCCTTCGGGCTGACGGTCGCCACGTCCTTGTCGGACGAGCTCCAGCTCACGGACGCGCCCTTCGGATCGGTCGTGGCTGTCAACTGCTTCGTGGCCACGCCATCGGACAGATCCACGGAGTAGTCGCCCTGATCAATCTTCACGGACTTGGTCGGGATGACCACGCAATTGCGGGCCTCCCAGGCGCCGGACGAAGTGTTGCCGTCCCAAGCGTAATTGCCGTCGATCTTGAGGCCAGCGGCATCTACGCCTTCGGTGGTGTCGGCAGGGTACTTCTGGGTATTCGTGGCATTGCCATCGTTGAAGATGATGCGAGTATTGCTTCCCTCGAGATCGTCGGGAATCTCATACTTGTACTCGTCATCCTTGCCGCAAGTGTCTCCCGAAGCGACCTGTGTCATCGGCTCGCCCGGCCACTTCGCGTTTTCCTTCAAAGTGGTGGCGCTCGAATCGTCTACATACACATAGGCGTACAGGTTGCTCCACGCACTCGGCTTCTTCGCATAAGCCGTGCTGGTGGCGGCCGGATCCTTCTTCGTGTACTTGTATGTTGCGGAGACCGTTTGGCCATCCGCATCCTTGCCCTGCAGCTTCACGGTGATGGTGTCACCGATCGCCGTGGAAGCGCCGATGGTGATGGTGTCGCCATCCTGATACGAGCCGGACTTGCCCTCCGAAGTGGTGTAGGTGGCATCGGTGACGTTGTTCGCATTCAGGGTAACGGTAGTGGTGTCCGTCTTGAACGAGCTGTCGCCCGGGGTTGCGGAGACCGAACCGGAATTGTCGGTGAAGAACACACTGATCTTGCCGCCGGGAGCAGAGCCGGAAGTAATCTTGCCGCCGGAAACGGTGATGGTACCGCCGGAGACCTGGTCCTTGTAGGTGCCGTCGTCAAGGTTGGTGGCAGTGCCGGACAGCTCTTGCGTATCACCCATGTTGGTGATGGTCACGCCGTCGTTCTTGAAGTTGCCGTCCTTGATGTAGCGTTCCACCATGAGGCAGGAATTCGCGCCGCAGTTGCGCAGATACTCCGAAGCCTTGTTGTTGTTCATAGTATTGCGGAAGTGGTTCACCGCCACAACCTGCGCATCCTTCCAAGAATCCGCACCGGCATCGCCGAGTTTGCTCTCCTCGGAGAACTGTGGCTGGCTGCCGCCGGAACCGACCGGGCGGTCGAAGTACAGCGGCATGGTCTGGGAGCGGGAACCGATGACGCCCCAGCCCATGGTCATCTGCCACTCGCTCATGCCGGTGGATTCCCTATCGCTATTGGAATAGTTATCATGCGATTCCACCCAAGAGACAAGATTGCTCGGGCTGGCGGAGTTGCTCCAATCGGACAGGGTGCCGGCGTTCAGGTTCTTCGAATTCAGGGCTCCGCGCAGCTTGCTGCCGTAGGAGGATGCGGTGACGCCGCCGCCGTTCTTGCTGTGGCTGGAGAACAGCTTTGCATAGTCGCTATCGCGGGAGATGGAATCCTGCAACACTTCGCCGTATTGGAACTGCGCGCCATTGTTAAGAATGATGTTCCAATACTGGGAGCCGTTATACTCGTCCGGCAGTTCGATGTGCTTGGCCGCATCGAAACGGAACCCGTCCACACCGTCGTTGACCGCTTGCACGAGGAAATCGTGCATCATGTTGGCGGTTTCGGTGTTCTCAGTGTTGATGTCATACAGGCCGAGCAGCTTGCAGTGGGTCACCTGATAGCGGTTGTTCCAATCCTGCACATCACCGTCATTGCAGTCGTGGTGGTAGTACTCGGACTTCTTCCAACGATCGGCGATGGCGCCCCAAGTCGCGGTCATATGGTTGGCTACCACATCGACGATGATACGCACGCCGTACTTGTGAGCCGTGTTGCACAGGCTCTTCAGATCATCTTCGGTACCCATCACCCAGTTGCCGATGGTGGTGTCGGTCGGCTGATACACGTAGTACCAGTTCTCGGTGAAGATCATGCCCTTGCCGCCGTTATGAATAGCGGAAATCGGCTCGGTCTGCACGGAGGTGTAACCCGCTTCGGCAATAGCGGGGATGTTTTCCTCAATGGTTTTGAAGCTCCACTCCCATGCATGCAGGGTGGCGCCCTCGCTCATTTGCTGCGCCAGTCCGTAATGCTTGCGCGCCTGTTCGAACGTGGTGTTTTCAACGGTGTCGGCGTAGCTGTCGCGATCGGTGCTGGCCTGTGCTGCGGTGCTGGCGATTGCCAGTCCGCCGAAGGCGGTCGCCGCGGCGGTAATGCCGACCACCACTTTCTTGCTAATCTTCAGCCCCAGCCTATGCCAGGTCGGTGCGGGTTTCCGATGTTTCATGACTCCTTTGTTCCTTACTGACGGCCCCTTATGACGGGGGTTTATCTTCCCTGATAACGTTTGCTCTCTTGCGAACGTATGCCGTATATTCTATACCTTTTGCAGAGCGCCAAAGTATGAAAAATGGCGGAATGTCAATGAAAATCGTTGCTGCAAACAACAATGGATGTTGCAAAAATTTGCTGTCAGCTTTGCAGGGGTTACCCCGATCGAATGGCAATTTGTGGAGGTGGAATGCGTAACGATTGCAAGTTGTGGCGTGAAGGAGCGTTGAAAAGGAGTTTGCAAAAATTTTCAGTGTATGCAAACGTGAGCTCGGGGTTATTGGGTAAAGTTTGTATGAAATATATACATAAAACGTTTTCTTTTTTCGGAAAATTTACGCATGACATCGTATGGGGTGGAGGTGGATGGGTCGTTGTAAAATCGGGGGTATGGTTGAAGAGACGTTTATTCCCAAGAACATTATCGTGACCGGTGGTTGTGGTTTCATCGGGTCGAATTTCGTGCATTACGTGGTTGACCATCATCCGGACGTGCATGTGACCGTGCTGGACAAGCTCACGTACGCGGGCAATCCGGAGAACATCGCGGGCCTTCCCGAGGACCGTGTGGAACTGGTCGTGGGCGATATCTGCGATGCGGATCTGCTGGACCGGATCGTGCCGGGGCATGACGCGATCGTGCATTACGCGGCCGAGTCGCATAACGATAATTCCATCGCGGATCCGGAACCGTTTTTGAGGACAAATGTGGAGGGCACGTTCCGTCTGCTCGAGGCGGTCAGGAAGTATGGGATCCGCTACCATCACGTGAGCACGGACGAGGTGTACGGGGATCTCGCGTTGGATGATCCGGCCAGGTTCACGGAGCATACGCCGTACCATCCGTCCAGCCCGTACAGCTCCACCAAGGCCGCGAGCGACATGCTGGTGCGCGCGTGGACGCGCACGTACGGGATCCGCGCGACGATTTCGAACTGCAGCAATAATTACGGGCCTTTCCAGCATGTGGAGAAGTTCATCCCGCGTCAGATCACGAACATCCTGGACGGGCAGCGTCCGAAGCTGTACGGCAAGGGCGAGAACGTGCGCGACTGGATCCACACCGAGGATCACAGCTCGGGCGTGTGGACGATCCTGACGAAGGGCCGTATCGGTGAGACGTATCTGATCGGCGCGGACGGCGAACAGAATAACATCACCGTGCTTCGCATGATCCTCAAGATGATGGGTCAGGCGGAGGACGCGTTCGACTGGGTCAAGGACCGTCCGGGCCATGACCGCCGCTACGCGATCGACTCGACCAAACTGCGCACCGAATTGGGCTGGACGCCGAAGCATACGGACTTCGAGTCTGGTCTCGCGCAGACGATCGAATGGTATACCGAGAACCGTGCCTGGTGGGAGCCGGCCAAGGCTGCGACCGAGGAGCGTTACAAGCGGCAGGGCCAGTGAGGCCCGGACCGCGTGGACGGGCGGGGGAATCGGATCATGCTCCCTTTCCTTGTCCGTCCGCGTGGGGGACGCGGGTCCGGGCGTGCCGGTTTCCGCCTGTGTTTTGATGTTTTTTGAGGATGGAGTGAGTGATGGATTTCGAGAAGGATTTGAGGGCCGTGGAGACGAACATTCCCGGCCTGATTGTGTTCGATCTGCCGGTGCATGGCGATAACCGTGGCTGGTTCAAGGAGAATTGGCAGCGTGCGAAGCAGACCGCGTTGGGGTTGCCTGATTTCGGTCCGGTGCAGAACAACATCAGCTTCAACGCGAAGAAGGGTGTGACGCGTGGCATCCACGCGGAGCCGTGGGACAAGTACATCAGCATCGCTGCCGGTAGCGTGTTCGGCGCGTGGGTGGACCTGCGTCCGGGCGACTCGTTCGGCCAGGTGTATACGACCGTGTTGGATCCGAGCAAGGCGATCTACGTGCCGCGTGGCGTGGGCAACAGCTTCCAGGCGTTGGAGGACGGTACCGTGTACACGTACTTGGTGAACGCGCACTGGAGTCTGGAGCAGAAGAGGACGTACACGTTCGTGAACCTCGCCGACCCGGACCTGCACATCCAGTGGCCGATCCCGTTGGAGGAGTCCGAGCGGTCCGAGGCGGACCTGCACCATCCCATGCTGAAGGACGCCAAGCCCATGGCGCCGCGCCGCACGATGGTGACGGGCTGCAACGGCCAGCTGGGCCACGCGATCCGCGACTACGTGGAAAGCCATGGCCTTGAGGGGTTCGAGTTCAACGACATCGACACGTTCGATTTCTCCGATCCGGCCCAGTACGACCGGTTCGACTGGTCGCTGTATGGCACGATCATCAACGCGGGCGCGTACACCGCCGTGGACAAGGCGGAGACTCCGGAGGGACGCGCCCTGGCGTGGAAGGCGAACGCGCAGGGACCCGCGTTGCTCGCCAAGGTGGCTCGCGAGCATAACATCACGCTGGTGCATGTGTCGAGCGATTACGTGTTCGACGGGACGCGCGAGCTGCATGACGAGACCGAATCGTTCGCTCCGTTGGGCGTGTACGGGCAGTCGAAGGCCGCGGGCGACATCGCGGTCGCGAACGCGCCCAGGCATTACATCCTGCGCTCGAGCTGGGTGATCGGCGAGGGGCACAACTTCGTGAAGACCATGATGATGCTCTCGGACAAGGTCGCGAACGGTGACCTGCCCCGGGTGACGGTGGTGGACGACCAGTACGGCCGCCTCACGTTCACCGGGGACATGGCGGATGCGATCTTCCACCTGCTTGACTCCAACGCCGCGTACGGCACGTATGATCTGACGGGTTCCGGCGCCGTGAAGTCCTGGGCGGACATCGCGCGCGGGGTGTTCGACCTGGCGAACGGCAACGGCAACAAGGTCGAGCCAATCTCGACCGCGGAGTATTTCGCGAACGCGAAGAACCCGGTGAGTCCGCGGCCGACGTATTCCGCGCTGAATCTGGCGAAGATCGAGGCGACGGGGTTGAGGGTGCCTGATTGGGAGGAGTCCTTGAGGGCATACGTCACCAAGGAACTCAACAAGTAGCGGACCATGCTTGGGCGGCTCTCTTTTGCGGGGCCGCCCGACATTTGACAATACGCAATAGAGAAGGGGAAACCACATGAAGGGCATTATTCTTGCCGGTGGTTCGGGTACGAGGTTGTATCCGTTGACCACGGTCACATCGAAGCAGCTGCTGCCGGTATACGACAAGCCGATGATCTACTATCCGCTGAGCGTGTTGATGATGGCCGGGATCCGTGACATTCTGATCATCAGCACGCCGAAGGATCTGCCGAACTTCGAGAGGCTCCTGGGCGATGGTTCGCATTACGGGGTGCGGTTCTCGTACAAGGTGCAGCCGTCTCCGGATGGTCTGGCTCAGGCGTTCCTGTTGGGTGAGGAGTTCATCGCGGGCGAGCCGTGCGCGCTGGTGCTGGGAGACAACATCTTCTACGGCAATGGTCTGGGTGCGACTCTGCGTGGCGCGGTCGCGAAGGCCGAGTCCGGCGAGGGCGCGAGCGTGTTCGGCTATTATGTCGACGATCCGGAGCGTTACGGCGTGGTCGAGTTCGACGAGCGTAAGAAGGCCGTGTCCATCGAGGAGAAGCCGGCCCATCCGAAGTCGCATTACGCGGTGACCGGCCTGTACTTCTACGACGAGCATGTAGTCGAATACGCGAAACAGGTCAGGCCGAGCGCGCGTGGCGAGTTGGAGATCACGGATCTGAACCGCATGTACCTGGACGCTGGCATGCTGAACGTGCGTACGTTGGGTCGTGGCTACGCGTGGTTGGATACCGGTACGATGGATTCTTTGTTTGAGGCTGGTGAGTTCGTGCGTACCGTGCAGCGTGCGCAGGGTCTGCCAATCGCGATCGTGGAGGAGATCGCCTACGAGAACGGTTGGATCACGTGCGACCAGCTCATGGAGTCCGCGGATCGTTACGGCAAGAGCCCGTACGGCCAGCACCTCAAGGGCATAGCCGACGGCGAGATCATGCTCGTCCCCAACCAAAAGAACTGACGGGGGTTCGTTTCCGAGGGCTTGTTCCCGGAGTCCTGTCCTCGTGACGGGCGTTCCGGCCATTTGTTTTTCAATGTTCCTGTGACAGTCCTCATAACCAAAATCCGTGTGGCCAACTTTGTGTTGGTCACACGGATTTCTGTTTATCAATGGTTACTCATCGGTGTTTGAGCGTTGGGTGCATCGGTCGATCGCCGCTTGGTGGAAGTCTCTTGGCTGGATAAACAGGTTTTTAAAGCAGCTTTCTTGTTGATGCCAGGATACTGGTCAGACGTTCTTTCCGTCAGATGCTTCCTTCTCTCCTTGATTTGTATCTTGGATTTGCCAAGCTGCGAGCGAGTTAAATCCATCGGTAAGTTGATTGCAGACGTAAACAAACCGTTCTTTCCAATCGGTGGATGTGCAATCTCCTAACAGTCTGCGAAGTCTTTTTGATGCATCGCCTTTCCCATTAGGACGATGCGCTGCACCTCCTCCAGAACGGAAATCCTGCACATATTTCAGGTATTCGAAGGGTGATGTGTCGGCTCCTTGTGATTGGAAAAACGAGATTGCTAATTGTATGGATCCAATTTTCTCGTCGGTGTTTTTTGAGAGCTTGCGTAGTTGCTTTCCGTCTAGGGTATCTGCAAGCGCTTTCGTCAAAGCCAACATCGCATTGTTGAATGCTTCAGTGTTGTCCACTGTTGGCACTGCAAGCGTGTTGATCTTTTTGAGAGTGTGGCTATCCGGCTCTTTCCAGATACTTACGCCTAGCTGCTCTTTGACGTTTTCGGAGGCTTTTCTGAAAGCGGACATAAGTTCTAGAACGGGCGCATCGCTGGCGTCCGTGGGTATATTGAAGTGATCTCGCAATACCCGGTTGGGATTTGGAGTGCCGGATGGGGCGATATTAAAGGATTTCCAGTACGGCAATTCCTTATGAGGCAATCTGCTGCCTAGATCTCCTAAGTATGCTTCGACAAGACCATCGGAGTTCGTGCTGATGTCAAGCTGCCATAGGGTTCTTCCATTAATTACGCAGGCAATGGAGCGGTCCGATATTTGATACTTATCCGGATTGGTTGAATATCTCTGTAGCACTTCTGATTGGAAACAAACTCGCTCAAATCTATTTGGGTGATTTGGGCCAGAGCCGGGATATCCAGAAAGCTGGGATGGATTGCAGCTGGCGGCAATAGGTTCGCCATCTGGGTCTAGTCCAATGATGAAATTCGGATACTCTGCCGTTGTCTCGTCATCAAAAAAATGCGGAAATTGAGTGTTTTTCGCGCCATGGATTATGTATTTCCCGAATAGTGCTATTACGCTTTTCCGCAAAGGTTTTTCGGGTTCCTTCATAAAAGTATATGAACACCAGTCTCTGCTGTTCTCCTGCCGGACATCATCATCACAAGGAAGACCGGCATAGGTATCATCCGTGCATAGCAGCAGTTCTTTATCGCAGTAGTACAGGAAAGTGCGTAATTCCAGCGCTCTGACTTCTAGTTTCCAATTTGCCTCATCGTCTTCGGAAATGTCCAGCGTAAAGCGGAGTAATGGCAACTCTTTCCCGGTCACGTCAGTGTATTTCCACTCATCTTTTACCCTGTACGCATCTCAAAACCAAAGGAAAGACGGCAAGATGTCTACTTCCGGCGTTGTGCTTCCTAGAGCATCGCGCACTTGCGTGAAGAAGCCGTAGAATGGAGCTTTCTCTGATCGAAGGCCATAGCAGGGTTCATAACCAGTTGTGCTTCGCTCTGATACGCGCAGGTCAAATTTGCCTAATCCAGGGATGCTGAAATTGTGCAGGGCTTTGGCGACGGAATCGCTCTCATTGTCGATGAGCGCACAATGCGTGGTCTGGGTATATTCCGCCTTATCGTGCCTGTTGTCGCATTCCTTTCTTTCGAATCGATCGATGACAACCCAGTCTAGGGGAGTTGAAGTTGCCGTTCTCAAGCGTTCCTCGAAGAGCTTTGTGGTTGGTTGGTCTAGATCCCATTTATCGCCAAGCGTTTCATATACTTGTTTCATTTTGCTTCTTTTCTAAGGTATCGGGATTCGTTAGCGGAATATTAGAAAAGAACCCCTTGTGCTTCTTCCATGAAAAGATATGATAAGGAATCATATTCTGATTCTTTTAAATCGACCATAGCGGGAATAATTGTCTGCGCGAAAGCTTGAAGATTGCAAGCCCCTCGTTGAACGTTTGCAATTCCATTTATATAATCAAATTTGATATTCTTCTCCCTCTTCGAAATTGAAATCTGCACTTCACAGGATATGACTCGGGCATTCTTCCCAAACATTCGCAGGGTATTGCTTTTTTGAATTTTAGAGTCCGGAATATTGTAAACAGTTACACTGTCGCGGTTGTCTACTTGAACTCGCTGTATTTTTAATCCAGCCACTCTATGGATAAAGGTGTCAACGTCCAGTCCTTCATGCATTGCAATATTTTCGGACTCATACATCTTCTTGATATCTTCGGTCGAATCCGAGAATATAATTTGTGTCGTTCCATTTGTGGCAATTAGATGTTTTTCGTCGATGGTCCAGTGCCAAAAAGGAAGATATGCTGATTCGGAGAATAAAGATGGCGGTGTTCGAACAACTTTTGCTGCTTTAACAGCAATCGTGTTTGCCTTTCCTGCAATCAAAGAATTGAAGCTGTAGGGGTGTTTTTGTGCATTCAGCTGAGACGTCTGTGAAAGTGTGAGCTTTGCGGGTATAGATGACCATTGCGTGTTTTCGTCTGAATGGGAAAGAAGATAGTCCCATCCTTCGTCATTAATCTCTTTCTCCAATAAAGCGGGCGAAGGATAGTCGGTTATTGCTCCGCCATGTCCGCACCATAATGCCTGGTAAAACGAATCAATCTGGTTTCTTCCATCGTTGGACATAACCTGGTGCATTGTCTGCAATGATTGCGCTACTTGATTCCCATTAAGAGATTCTGCAGCGTTAGTTCCGTCGATAAAATCTTGCGCTGTCTTTGCTGCTAAGGGTTTTGTAAAAAGTCCGCGCCCATACTGAGGTATGGGGTAGTTGACGATTTTATAGATAGTTTGTTCCCGATTTTGCTTTGCAAGCATCCCTAAAGTCATGGTGTTGCTGATGAGGGAGTTGATGGTTTTGCTCTGAAGCTCAAGAGTGCTCTTATCGGTAATTTCACTAAAATCTTCGATTGTGAGAATGATTGGATGGAAAATGTCTAATAGCTTTGCATCCTCAAATATCCAATTAATATCGGACGTTGTTCGTATATATAAATATCTTTCTTGTTTATTCCAGTCGATGACCATATCTGGAATAAAAGTATGATTGAAATAGTCGGTATATCGGATATTTGATTCTGGACTGCACCGTTCGATGTAATACCGTGTCTTATCTTTTATGGATTGAATTGTTTCGATTTCATCGCTGCGCATCATAGGACATCATCATCCTTCTTTTCCCGTACGATATTGTGCTATTACTCCCATTTCTTCTCTGGAAATAGTTAGAAAATCTTCCTGTTCTTTTGAAAGAACTAGGAGCCATATGTCTTTGGACAAACTATTGAGAAACTCTTCCTCTTGGGAAAGGGCTTTTTCCGCTTCTTGAGTATCTGAAATATTCAGAGATCTCAATCGATTTCTTTTGTCTAGGATTGCTTTCTTGATTTCTTCTGGTGAATGCAGCTGGTTCCATTTTGTAACCCTAAATGGAGACCAGGTGATCCATAGAAAAACGTCAGTGAATTTCGGATCTTCTTTTCTGGCTACGTAGCATTTTGCCAAAAAATCAGTGAACATGGACGATTGGTCACTGGCGCTGGAGTAGTTCTTAACCTCTGCGAAGAAATTTTCTCCTTCTCGGGTTTTGTCGGCGTCATCGCCTTGTCCAATGAACGTTCCACCTAAATCAAAGGAGAAGGTATTGTTGTCGCCTGGCCATTTGTAGGTTAACTTTTTAACGGCTGTGCGATCGGGGTTGACCCATTGCACTTTGGCTCTTAATGTGCGTTCGAGCCATCTTTTAGCTCGATGAGCGCCTTCCTCACCTTTACGTTGTATTTCTTCACCCGACGGCATGAGATAACTATATCTCTTTTTATGAATTAGGGGGATTGCTTGTCGAAGACAACGTGGATAACGATATATCATCATGAACTCATACTGACAGGGAATGCTCTCTTTGTCATAGGGCTTGAACTGACCGGTCTTACCGGACACGAGGTAGAACGTTGTGAGGATGAGGCTCTAGAACAGGGACATTCCATGATTCATGTGCGTTTGAGGTTGGGTTTGGTCTGTTCCCTGTCGAGGAAGAACCATGCGGAGATGGGGGTGTGGGGTGGGACATCTATGCTGCAGGTTTCGTATGGTCGTATCGTGTTGGCATGAGACCGATGGATCACTTAGATTGTTATTGAGTGCGGTTCCCGTCTTCAATGAATTCTGTTATATGCTAATCGCTACTTCGTGTTGCAGCCAACTCCATCGGATTCGTAGGTATCCTATATCCGCAGTAGCCATGTCTCGCCGAGTTGGCTTGACTGTGTGAGGTTGTGCGAAGGGCTGAGGATAGTTATGTATTACGGTGCTCGGTCTTTTAATGACGAAAAGGAGCTTACCTAGTCGGGCATCGCGGTGCTTTGTGTGGACGTGCTCATGACAGATTGTGCGGTAGCGCTAACACTGGTTAAGTGTGGCATGGAGAAATGACGTGTGGCTTGCCTCGTGCTATGTACCGCACGGTCCATTCGACGATTGTTCTTCGCCGGGCCGGGGATGCTTGCGTGCTGGATGCCTCCGACGCTCAGGCTGGCGTCCCGGTTATTGACATGTTTTATCAGACCCGATACGCTATGTTTTTCCGTCGATCTGCGGCAATTGACATACGGGTAGTGTAGGTTTGTTCCTACAAGGCCAACTTGAGTGGATAACGGCTGGGTTCCTGAATGGGAGTAAGACTTTAGGTCGAGAATTCCTTTGCCCCTGGGGTTGGCCTTGTGTCATTTCCCCATCCTTTTTGTTTTATCCTTCATTTGGATGACGTGCTGTGGATTTTTGGAGATTTCATCGACGATAAACGCGACTGCCTGAGCTGTCGCATATTTCGATGCTGTGCCAGTCGCGGAGTTTGTCGTCGTAATTGTGGATGTTGGCTTGAAATATCGGGCCATAGGTGATTTCGTATTCTTCGACCACTAAATGAGTGCCAGTGTTTCGAAGTTCGTCGATGGATTCGAGATTGAGACGGACGGGTTCCTTGCCGTTGGTCATAACCTTTTTGATACAGTCCGCCAGCATAATGACAGGGTCAGCTTAATCTCATCATGTCGATAGTTGAAAACAAAATATGTAGAAATACAGTTCTTTGCTGACGTAAATATGCAAACACGAACGCATCCAACAAGATTTTGCCTTGTGTAATAAAGCGGCATATTCTTGAACATAATTATCTGAGAGCAAGTATGGAAAGGGATTGTTGTGACTGATTTTTTCAATGTCATAATTGGTGGGCATAAAAAATACGCGTTTCCTGAAGACAGGATTTTTGAAGAAACACAGAAGAGTGTCTCTGCTCTGTTTAAGGACGAGGATGGGGATCCTGACTTTCATAAGCTTCAGCAGCTGCCTACTATCATGACTCCTGAATATGATGAGGACCGTCCGGCAACAGCACGCATAGGCTATCTGGGACAAGATAACTATGATCCTTATCTTGAAACAGTGGTTGCTTCGTTTCCTGCATTTAAATTAAACGCATTCCTGCCGCGAAATGGTTGGTTGGGACAAAGAACTCGCTGGATTGTGCTGCGTGGCGATCCGTATCGTATGCTCGGTAATTTGCAGCAACAGCAAATTACTCCTGTGGATAGTCCTTTCGTGATGAAGTTTCCGGAAGTTGCAATTGAGGGGAGAAGAATCGGTGTGATGATGCCATTCGGGGGTGGTTATCTCACGGCCGGTAATGACCCAGTGTACAAAGCGATTAAAGATGCAGCTTCAGCGTGTGATTTTAAATGCGTTCGAGCGGATGAATATGTATCTCCTGAAGACATTAAGAAAAATATTTTAGAGCTTATCGAGGGCTCTAAGGCTATTATTGTCGATTTAAGTGGATCGAATCCTAATGTTTTCTACGAAATGGGAATGGCACATGCTCGTGGACGTGTTGTGATTCCGATATGTGAAAAGGACAATAGTCAAACATTGCCGTTTGATGTGAGTCAGTTTCGTACAATTTTCTTTCACAAGGATAATGATTGGGGTCTTAAAGGACTTACCGATAGTCTGATTCAAACATTGAAAGTAATTTGATGATTTCGCTTTTTGGTCAAGCAATTGCAATTATTGGTTTTTAACAAATGGATGTTGTAGTGCTTAACAGAGCGGTAAAAGTGTCTTAATTTTTAAGTGGTTCTTGGGTAATGATTCGCATTGCGGCATGAGGTTCTCGTCACAAGTACGGCTGTTTTTGGCTGGACGTAAGCGGACTTCTGGTAGGTGAATCATGAAGTCCGGTGAGCATTATGGCGAGGGCTCCTACGGTCGGCATCTGAAGGGAATCGCCGACGGCGAGATTATGCTAACCCTCTAATCAAACGATTTGATGCAGTTATTTTATCGTTTGTTGCTTGAGCGGCGAATGATTCCCAATCTAACAACCTTGACTTTTGAACACTAAAAGGCCATAATGCTCCTTATGGATTGGGAGTGCCCGATCGGCGAAGGTCTTGGAAGAAATTCCAAGGCCTTTCGTTCAATTTTCTTGGGAATTGCCATACACTATTTTGTTTTTCTATTCCGTAGGGTCAAACTGTGGATAGATTTTCAATCCATAACCTTCAAGTTTTCCATCATGTGAAGTTCGCATTTTTGGTAGGAGCATTTCCCAAGCTCTGTTATGCTGCTCGGGATGCAAATAATGAACGCCTATGGGTCTTGCCACAAGATCGGCGAGTTGAAGCCCGGGCAGATTTGCTTTCTTGCTAATACAATGGAAATCAAACATGCCTTTTATCCCGTTGAGGTTGGATTGCTCTACCATTTTTTTGAATTCTTCTTCAAGAGTTCGATCTTCGTTACGTCTGCGGCTTTCGAATATGATTGGAATTTTACGCCCGCGTTGCTCGTGCTCTTGTATTTCGAAAAACGCGCGTTCCACTCCAAATTTTGTACCAACGGAATATGGATTGTCTGGCGTATTGAAATGTGAGTATTTGCGTTTATCGATAAGGGAAGACATGATTGTGTATTGGGACTCAATCATGATTTGATTGAGCCTGTCGAAGAATATCACGAATTTCGTCGCGCATGAGAATATTGAAATCTCCTTCACGTTTTCGAATTTCGCGTTCATGAAGGATGGGAATGTCGGAACCAGAGAAATCAAACTTGAGACGTAGAATCTCTGGCACCACGTGAGTATAATAATGAGTTTTTTCAAAGATACAGAATGACAGTACGAATACGGGATAACTGGCGTTAATTGAATTCAGGCTTTGATCGCCGCTTTCGTCAACAAAAACGATATAGTCACCAAAGTTGCTGTTGTATATCCTTATCCCTTGTGATTCTGGTATGTTTTTGAATAGTACCAAATTCTACTTGCTTGTATGGGCATTTGTAGCATAATTAAAAGGGTGATAGAAAATTGGTGACAGGCTTTTAACGCAATGGCAGAAGGGACTGTAAATGCGTATTAAGAGAGTAAAAATTAAAAACTTCCGTACACTTTACGATGTAACAATTGATTTTCATAATATTACTACGTTTATAGGGCCAAATGGTTCTGGAAAATCAACAGTACTGTATGCTTTGGATTGGTTTTTTAACGGATCCAAAGATGGCGAATTGACAGAAGAAGATGCTACTTATAATCATGCTGACGAACCGATTGAAGTGTCGGTCACATTCAATCAGCTTACAGACTCTGATAAACGAGCGCTCGGAAAGTATTCTCCGCAAGGCGCAGATGAATTTACTGCTTGGAAAACTTACGACAAAGGCAAAGAGATTCTGTCCGCAAACTCAAAAGGTAACCCTCTTTTTAACGACATTAAGAGATTGGCAAAAGCAGGTGATAAAAAAGACGCTTATAACGATCTGCAAAATAGACATCCAGAATTGAATCTCCCGAAAGCAGCTACTGCGTCTTCAATAAATGAGGCAATCTCAGCGTGGGAACAATCACATAGCGATCAGCTTGAAGATATACCTGAAGAAGTGTCAACTTCTTTTAATGGTTTTAACGGCAATGCCGCGATGAAGGATATTTTCAATTTCACTCTTGTAAAAGCTGATTACCGAGCAAGCGAGGAGTCTGAAGATTCCCGAAACAGTATTCTCGGTTCAATTATTGGGAGAACCGTCGACCGCAGTGCAGCGGATGAAAGAATTCAAGAGCTTTATTCAGGCATTGAAGAACAAAGAAAACGAATATATGACGAGATATATGGCAAAAAACTCGATGACCTATCCTGCAAGCTGAATTCTATTATAGAGGGATATTCCGTAGGTAGAACAGTTTCGGTTATCTCAGAAACGCAAGAAATCAAACCTCCAAAAACAAATTTTGGCATTCGTGCGCATGATGGTGAAGATGAAACGGAAATTACGAAACAAGGGCATGGATTTCAACGTATGCTTCTGATTTCCGCGCTGCAGCTACTTGCAGAAACATCCAGCCCGAACAAGACTGAAGGCACTCTCTGTCTTGCTATCGAAGAGCCTGAACTGTATCAACATCCTATTCAGGCATTGACTTTTGCGCGAGTGCTCAGAATTCTGGGTGAAGATAACGATAGTGGCATTCAGATTATGTATGACACTCATAGTCCATATTTTCTTGAGCCACAACATTATGATCAAATCTATCGTTTTATTCGGAAGCATGGAAAAAATACAACAGTCAAATTATACAATGTGGTGGAGAAAGAAGTCGACGAAAAGCTTAGGGCATCAGGACAAAAATCGATTAAAACATCCATGGGACATATCATTTGCAATGATTTATCCTCTGCACTTTTTTCAAATGTGGTCATCCTAGTAGAAGGTTCGTCTGACAAGGCGATTCTCGAAGAAGTTGCTAACCGATATTTTGAGGATAATATACAGCTTTCTTCTACCATGGCATTGGGAAAATATGGAATACAAATCCTACCAGCAATCGGCAAGCCTAATATTCCTAAGCTTCATGCTATCCTTGATAAATTTGGTATTACTTCGTTAGTGATGTTTGATAATGATCAATCTAAAAAAACTGGCGATGTAAGTGGTATGGCTAAAGAAAATGACTGTATGTCTCAGTATTTTAGAATTGAGGAAGAATGTGTTGATTGTCGATGGCCGCAAGCGGGTCTATATTCCAATAATACTATTTTTGTCGTTGAAGATAATCTCGAAGAGTTCATGAAACAAAAATGGCTCGGTTGGGAAGATGCCTTATCCCAATCTTGTGATGAACTTAACATAGATAAGAACAGGAATAAAAAGAACGAGATGGCGTATCGGTTGGCTGTGCATAAGCTTGATATTAAAGAATGTCCTTCTGAAATAGTTGCTTTTCTTGAGACTGCAATGTCTGCTGCTAGAAGAATTGTATGATAATTGAAACTTATTGCCTTTTCATCAAAATAAATCTGCGTGACATCGCCAATTTTTGCACTGGCATTCGGCATACATACCGGATGGAACGATGATTAGTCATTGTTTTCTCCATGCTTCGTTGCAGATTGCCTGCTCATGGTCGTATAGGAAAGCCGGGCCGCTTCGATAGTCGGTGTGCAGCTGAGTTCCCATAGCGGAATCTGCTTCGTCAATTGAATGGCCATATCCAGGTACGACTGTGCGCCCTGCGTGTTTTGGGTCTGTAGCTTTGTTGAAGAAGCTAGGGGGAGTCCCTGTATGCTGTTCACGTGTTCGATGTGGTTGTCCGGAGCCTGTTTGATGAGACATATTCCGGCCACGGGGCGCTAATGTTCGAACCGAGGACATGCTTGCCGCGCCATGGGGTGCCGAAAGCGCGGACTTCGCCGGAGTCGAAGCGAAGCAGTGGCTTGTCGTGTGTTTCTGCAAATTGGCGTCCACAGTATGGGCACTATTTTTCAGCAGCATAGGCGGCTGGCTTCCAGCGGAAACTGCGCCGTCGGAACCCGCCGCCCTTTTTCTTGGTTATCTGGTCATGAGGGCGTGCTCGCTGCGGTAGGAGCCTCCCTCGAATCCGGCGAGCCTGCCGTGGTGCACGGTGCGGTCGATCAACGCGGCGGCCATGTTCTTGTCGCCGAGCACGCGTCCCCAGCCGGAGAACTCGATGTTCGTGGTGTAGACCACGCTCCGGGTCTCGTAGGAATCCGATATGACCTGGAACAGGAACCTGGAGCCCTCCTTGTCGATCGGCATGTAGCCGAACTCGTCGATGATCAGGAGCCTCGCCCTGGCGATCTGCCGGAGCTCCGTGTCGAGCCGGTCTTCCCGTTTCGCGCGGCGCAGCATCATAAGCAGCCCGGTCGCGGTGAAGAACCCGACCGGTATCGCGCGCATGCACGCGAGCCTGCCCAACGCGACCGCGAGATGCGTCTTGCCGGTGCCGACGGGCCCGTAGAGCACGAGGTCCTCGCATCCGGCGACGAAGTCGAGGTTCTCGAGCTGCGCGCGCCCCCAGTCGGCGGGCATCTTCAGGTTGGTCCAGTCATAGCCGTCGAGGGTCTTGTCGGCGGGGAAGCCGGCCTGTTTGAGCAGGCGCAGGCGTTTGGATCGCTCGCGCGAGTCGAGTTCGGCCGTGAACCATCGTTCGATGAAGTCGAGCTGGTTGGGCGTGGCCTCGGCGAGCGTGCCGGCGAGCACGCTGCGTGTCAGGGTCAGGCTGCGGCTCATCTTCAGGATGCGTTCGCTTTTCTCGGTCGTGGACGCGCGCCTGCGTCGGGTCTCCGGGATCACCGGATCGGGTCTGACGCTCACCGTTCTTCCCCTCCGTCGTCCGTGCCGGTGATGAACCGGTCGTAGCCGCTCAGGTCGGGCTCCTCGATCCCGCCGGGGTATTCCCACTCGCCGTCGCGCATGCGCAACGCGATCGGGGTGAGCGAGTCCGCGTGCAGGCCCATGTCCCTGTTCGAGCGCAGGATCTCGCCGCACGCCTGCATCGCGGGATCGAACCCGGCCGCCCGGCACGCGTCCCCGATCGCTTTGAGGCTCTCCCTCAACGTCTTTTCGTCCATGGAATCAAGCCACGCGCGTATATCGTCGGGCACGTCCGGGCGGATCGAGCTTTCCCGCCACGCGCGGGGTTTGACCGCGAGCCGGGGAAGCACGAGCGCGGGATCCTCCACATTGCGCGACCGTCCGTACTGTCTGGGATACTCCGCGAGGAGCTCGCCGGTGGCGGGCGATGCGAGCGTGACCGTGTCCCACCGGATCGCGGCCAATACCCTGGAACGCGCCGAATCGGGGCCGGCGAGGTACCGGTTCGAGTCGATGTCGACCAGACCGTACTTGTCGGCCGTCCGGCTTTCCCAGCGAACCGGGTCGAACGCCGTGGACGGCAACGGCATCAACGCGGCCCTCTCCTCGTCGAACACCTCGGCCACGGGCACGTCCGGCAACCTCGGGCAACACGAGTCCCTGGCGAGCCCGTCGCACCGCTCCAGCAGGAGACGGCTCAACTGCCCATACGATTCCGCGCGCATGGGCGGCACCATGAGATTGCGCCGCAAAAACCCGACCGCGTTCTCCACGCTGCCCTTCTCGTTGCCCGAGCGGGGGTTGCAGAACCTGAAGCGGAAGCCGTAGTGGGCGCTGCAGGCGGCGAACAGCTCGGTCGTCCGGACCCCGCCGCCGACGCGGCGGCCGACGCCGGTCGCGTTGTCGAAGACGATCTTGGTCGGCACGCCGCCGACGTGCTCGAAGACGTTGCGCAGGGCCTGGCAGACGCACTCCGACGTCTCGCCCGGGAAGACCTGGGCCAGCCCGACGTTGGAGTACGGGAACGTCATCACGAAGAAGCTCAGCGTGGTCCGCATCCCCCTCACGTAGAAGTCGGCCTCGCCGAAGTCGGCCTGCGCCTCGCCGGGGCCCCAGACGAGGTCGAGGTACTGGGCGTCGGCCGCCTCCGCCGAGCGGCGGGCCCTAATCTCCCTGACGCACCGCTCCACGGTGCTGACGGAGACGTCGGCGCCGCACTCGGAGACGAGCCTGTCGTGGACGCGCTTTGCGGTATGGCGCTGCTTGCGTCCGCTGCGCATGTCGTCGTCGAGCCAGGACTCGATCAGGGGCCTGTACGGGTCGAGCTTTGAGCCCTGCGCCCGCCTCGCGGGCGGCTTGGGGCTGAAGTCGTCCATGTCGCGGTACTTGTAGACGGTGTCCCGGCTCACGCCGGTCTTGCGCGCGATCTCGGCGACGCTGTCCCCCTGCCGCCACAGCAGGCGTATAGAATTCTTATCGGTCATGCTGATCATTTCCTCTCCGGGCCTCCTTTGGTAGATACGAAGCACCACCAAGATAGCCCTGCGATCTGGTCAGCATGCCCCTTGCGGGAAGTGTCGACTTTATGCTGCCGTTTTTTTCGATTTAGATGTTACGGAATACATATCGAAGAGCTCCTATGAGTACTGGAGGCCCCGCGTCGCCGCGCCGCGCGACC
>ENA-OPRR01000812-OPRR01000812.1-human-gut-metagenome-genome-assembly--contig:-NODE-812-length-30294-cov-5.546843_pt1 | contig 30294 bp, 17 predicted proteins | sample MGYA00241796_ERZ501883 | MGnify/ENA primary metagenome ERZ501883 (study PRJEB25962, sample SAMEA2042406) | human gut metagenome | biome: human gut; feature: human-associated habitat; material: faeces...
ATGAACCAGATCAAAGCACAGGCAGAGGAACTGGTAATTCAGGAGATTATTTACAATTAAGTCTGTTCCCGACAGAAGAGGAACAGTTAGGAGAAATAAGGAAAGCGGTAGCTGCATTAGAACAGCCAGCCGCTTTTCTTATTTCTGATGAAGTAGTAGATGATATTCTCCGCACGGGAAGTGGACAGAAAAATACACTGTTTCATATTACGGCAAGACTGATTGAAGGTCTGGATAATGAAGAAATGCAGAACTTCCTGAAGGAGGAATATGAAACAGGTGGAAAAGGATTTACCATAGATGGACAGAAAATCAGTATCTGGTATGACAATGATGGTATCCGTATCCGACGGGGAGATTCCGCCAGAAGAAACTTTGATCGCATGGTTACGTGGGAAGAAGCGGCGGACAGAATCCGGGATATGTATGAGGATAGAAGTTACGTGGATAATCTGATTTCCAATAACGCCATTGAACAGGAGCAGGAAGAAATGACCAATCTTCTTGCACTCCATTTTCGGGATACCAGCAGAAACCGGGAGGAGCAGCAATCATATTCGGATTGGCAGGATGTCGTGCGGGAAGCTTGGACAGATTCAGCGGAAGCAGATGCAATTGCCCATCGCTTTGAATGGCTGCAGAAAGATATGGATGAGAATCCAGAAGATTATCGCAGGTGGGAGATTCAGCATAATCCGGAATATTTCCAGCGTTTTCAGGATCTCCAGAGGGAGCGTTCCTGGGTAGACCAGAAATTTACGGTCGAACGTCCGGCCCTTTCCTTTATCACACAGGATGAGATAGATGCAGTCCTTAGAAGAGGCGGGATCACTGCCGGAGGACGGAATCGGATCTATGAGTATTTCATGGAACATCACGATATAAAGGATGCAGCTGAGTTTCTGAAAAATGAGTATGGTACAGGTGGAGCAGCACCTGGGATACCGGGAGCGTATGAATCCGATGCTTCCCATGATGCGAAAGGATTAAAACTTGCGAAAGGGAAGATTGGCAGTCCAGATGTAGAAGTTCTATTAAAGTGGAATAAGGTTGCAGAACGTGTCCGTCAGCTGATTCGCACCGATGATTTCTTATCACCGGAAGAACTGGAAAAGTATGAAGAACGGCAGGAAGCACAGAGACAGGCGGATCTGGAAGGAGCTCAGCAGGCTTTGGAAGTGGAGCAGGAAGGCTCTGATCAGCAGGAAATACGAGAGGAAAATCAGGAACCGTCGGAGGTTGAGACACAACCGGAAGCAGTAGAAGATGCAGAAAAAAAGGAAGATATAACACCAGAACAGTCTGATATTCCAGCAACAAACTTCCATATCACAGATGATGAACTGGGACAGGGAACACCAAAGGAAAAGTTCCGTGCTAATATCATGGCAATCCAGCTTTTAAAGAAATGCGAGGAAGAAAACCGCAATGCCACACCAGACGAACAGGAGATTTTATCCCGATATGTAGGCTGGGGAGGTCTTGCTGATGCTTTCGATGAAACAAAATCCGCATGGGAGACGGAATATCTGGAATTAAAGACAGTCCTTACACCGGAAGAATATGCAGCAGCCAGAGCTTCTACCTTAAATGCCCATTACACACAGCCAATCGTGATTGAAAGTATGTATCAGGCGTTGGAAAATCTGGGATTTACAAAAGGAAATATCCTGGAGCCATCCATGGGTGTTGGTAACTTCTTTGGAATGCTTCCTGAGAAGCTGAACCAGTCAAAACTCTATGGTGTGGAACTGGACAGTATCAGCGGTAGAATTGCAAAACTGCTTTACCCAGATGCCAATATCCAGATTAAAGGTTTTGAGAAGACAGATTATCCGAATGATTTCTTCGATGTGGCAATCGGAAATGTGCCATTTGGAGCTTATAAAGTGAATGACAGGCAATATGACCGCTATAATTTTATGATTCACGATTATTTTCTGGCAAAGACAATCGACCAGTTGCGTCCGGGTGGTGTGGCAGCTTTGATCACAACAAAAGGAACCATGGATAAAGCATCACCGGAAGTCCGAAAGTATCTGGCAGAACGTGCCGATCTCCTTGGAGCCATCCGCCTGCCGAACACAGCATTCAAAGCAAATGCAGGAACGGAAGTCAGTGCAGATATTTTATTCTTCCAGAAGCGTGACAGCATGACAAAAGAGATGCCGGAGTGGGTGAATCTTGGAAGTGATGCCAATGGAATTACGGTCAATCAGTATTTTGCAGACCATCCGGAAATGATTCTGGGTGAGATGAAAGAGGTATCCGGTCCGTATGGTATGGAAACAACCTGTATGCCGATAGAAGGTGCTGATCTTGAAGTCCAGCTTGCAGAAGCTGTCAGGAATATTCATGGAAATATGGCACCTGCAGTTGATGTGGATGCAGAACTGGATGATGTACCAGAGAGTATCCCGGCAGATCCGAATGTTCGTAATTACAGTTATGCGGTTGTAGATGATCAGGTATATTACCGTGTTAACTCTCTGATGAATCAGGTAAAGATGCCTGCCGCTACTGCAGAACGTGTAAAAGGTATGGTGGAGATCCGAGACACGGTGCGTGAACTGATTGCCATGCAGATGGAAGAATCCGTAACAGATGAAGAAATTCACAAACAGCAGGAGAAATTGAATCAAGTATATGATGCTTACACAGCAAAGTATGGAGTCATCGGAAGTAATGCAAACAAGCGGGCGTTTTCTGATGACGCTTCTTATTGTCTGTTGTGTTCTCTGGAAGACCTGAACGAAGATGGAACATTGAAGCGAAAAGCAGACATGTTTACGAAACGAACCATCAAAAAGGCAGTGGCGGTAACCAGTGTGGAAACTGCGACAGAAGCCTTAGCATTATCATTGAATGAAAGAGCAAAGGTGGATCTGTCCTATATGGCACAGCTGACAGGAAAGACAGAAGAAAAAATCACGGAGGAACTGGTTGGAGTTATATTTAAGAACCCACTGACAGACCAGTGGGAGAGTGGAGATGAGTATTTATCTGGAAATGTCAGGGAGAAGTTAAACACAGCAAGAACCTTTGCAGAGAATCACCCGGAATTCACACCGAATGTCCGTGCATTGGAAGCAGTTCAGCCAAGAGAACTGGAAGCATCTGAAATCGAAGTAAGGATTGGGGCAACCTGGATTGAACCATCGGATTATCAGGACTTTATGAGGGAACTGCTTCATACTCCGTGGTATCTTGCACAGAAGGAGATACAGGTAAAATATTCTGAGGTGAATGGTGAGTGGCGGATTACCGGGAAAAATGCAGACAGTCCAAGAAATGCGTTTGCCTATGCAACGTATGGAACCGAGAGGGCAAATGCTTACCGGATTCTGGAAGATACACTGAATCTGAAAGATGTTCGTATCTATGATAAGAGTGTCAATGAAAATGGGGATGAGATTCGTGTCCTCAATAAAAAAGAAACTATGCTGGCATCACAGAAACAGGATGCCATGAAAGCAGCATTTAAGGATTGGATTTTCAAAGATCAACAGAGACGTGAAAGACTGGTAAGAGTTTATAATGAACGGTTTAACAGTATCCGTCCCCGTGAATACGATGGCAGTCATCTGACTTTCCCAGGAATGAACCCGGAAATTGAACTTCGCCCACATCAGAAAAATGCTGTCGCACATCAGCTTTACGGGGATAATGTGCTTCTGGCTCATGTAGTAGGAGCTGGGAAGACCTACGAGATGGTAGCGGCTGCAATGGAGAGCAAACGTCTGGGATTATCACAAAAGAATCTATTTGTCGTGCCGAACCATCTGACAGAGCAGTGGGGAGCCGAGTTCCTGCAGTTATATCCGGGAGCCAATATCCTGGTGGCAACCAAGAAAGATTTTGAACCGGCGAACCGGAAAAAGTTCTGTGCCAGAATCGCTATGGGAAACTATGATGCGATTATCATCGGTCATTCCCAGTTTGAGCGTATCCCAATCTCTGATGAGAGGCAGGAAGCCATGCTGCGGAAGCAGATTGACGATCTGGAAATCGCAATCCAGAGTGCAAGATATGAGCAGGATGGCGGCCGCTATACGGTAAAGCAGATTGAAAAGACCAGAAAAACGCTGATGACAAGACTGGAGAAGCTGAATCAGAAAGAGAAAAAGGATAATGTAGTTACCTTTGAAGAACTGGGAGTGGATCATCTGTATGTAGACGAGGCACACAGTTATAAAAATGCGTTCCTTTATACAAAAATGAGAAATGTAGCCGGAATTGCCCAGAACGAAGCACAGAAATCAGCAGATATGTTTAATAAATGTCAGTATCTGGATGAGATTACCGGTGGAAAAGGCATTACCTTTGCAACGGGCACACCGATCAGCAACAGCATGACGGAACTTTATGTCATGCAGAGATATCTGCAGAACAGCAAATTACAGAATATGGGCTTGGGATTATTTGATTCCTGGGCATCCACGTTTGGAGAGGTTGTGACCAGCATTGAACTTGCACCGGAAGGAACCGGATACCGAGCAAAATCCAGATTCGCCAGATTCTATAATATCCCGGAACTGATGAATATGTTCAAGGAGATTGCAGATATCAAGACTTCGGATCAGTTGAATCTTCCAGTACCGGAAGCGGAATACGAAACTGTAGTATTGAAACCAACAGAACAGCAGAAAGAAATCGTAGCAAGCCTAGGAGAGCGTGCGGAAGTGGTAAGAAACGGTGGCGTAGATGCTAGTGTAGACAATATGCTGAAAATTACCAATGACGGAAGAAAACTGGCACTGGATCAGCGATTGGTCAATGAACTATTGCCAGACGATCCGGGCAGTAAAGTGTCGGTCTGTGCAGAAAAAAGCTATGAAATCTGGAAAGATACAGTTGTACAGAAATCGGCGCAGATCATTTTTTGTGACTTGAGCACACCGAAAGGCGATGGCAGTTTCAATGTTTACGATGACTTGAAACAGAAGCTGATGGCGAAAGGTGTACCGGAAAAAGAAATTGCATTCATTCATGATGCAAATACCGAAGCAAAGAAGACGGAGCTGTTTGGAAAAGTAAAATCTGGGCAGGTTCGTTTTTTGATTGGTTCAACAGCAAAGATGGGTGCCGGTACCAACGTGCAGGATCGTCTGATTGCTCTGCATCATCTGGATATTGGCTGGAAACCGTCTGATCTGGAGCAGAGGGAAGGACGTATCATCCGGCAGGGAAATCACAATAAAAAGGTTCATATCTTTCGGTATGTGACAGAATCCACCTTCGACAGCTACATGTGGCAGTTGATCGAAAATAAACAGAAGTTCATCTCCCAGATTATGACGAGCAAAGCACCGGTCAGAAGCTGCGAAGATGTGGACGAAGCGGCACTGTCCTATGCAGAGGTTAAGGCACTGGCAACTGGAAATCCGGCAGTAAAAGAAAAGATGGCACTGGACGTGGATGTGGCAAAACTGAAACTTTTAAAAGCCAATCACATGAATAACCAGTACCGTCTGGAAGATGATATTGCAAGAAATTTTCCACAGCAGATTGCAAAATTGACCGAGACTATTGATAGCTACAAAGCGGATATTGCCCATTATCAGGAGCATAAAATCACAGATCCAGAACAGTTTTCCATGGAGATCAGCGGCAAAGTATTTACAGAAAAGAAAGAAGCAGGAGCGGCACTACTGGCAGTCTGCAAGGACATGAAAGCAGTCGATGCAGCAATGGATATCGGAAACTATCAGGGATTCAACATGAGAATCCAGTTCGACAGCTGGAGTAAGGAGTTTATCCTGTCTGTGAAGCATGAATCGGTATCGAAAGTTCATCTGGGAGCAGATGCCCTGGGAAATATCACCCGTATCAATAATCTTCTGGAAAGCTATCCGGAGAAACTGGCAGAAGCGGAGCAACGATTGGAAACGGTACAGGAGCAGCTTACAAATGCCAAAGAGGAAGTTGGAAAGCCATTCACAAAAGAAGAGGAACTGAACCAGAAACTGGAGCGACTGTCAGAACTAAATGCCCTTCTTAATATGGATGAACGGGAAGACACAGAAGCAGAGCAGTCAGAATCGAAAGAGAAAGAAGAACGACCGGCACGTGGTTCTATCCATGAGAAATTGCAGATTTATAAAGAAAAAAGCCAGCGGGAAAGCGAGAATGGCAGGGAAGATAGAAAAAGGGACTTCGGTCTGGAATAAGAAAACAGGAAAGATGGCATAATTTGGTAGAAAGAATGTTCTGCCGGTTATGCCACTTTTGGGAATACAGGAGGAACTTATATGGCGAGAAACATGATAACAGGAATAGAAACGCAGAAAATGCAGGAATATACACAGGAACAAATAGACCGTGCAGAACACATGGGAATAGCAATTCCAGCGGACGTAAAAGAACAGATTTTTGAATATGCAAATCTGGTTGGCGAAGAAGAGAAAGTAAGGACGCTGGTAAGAAATCTGGCAGATGCAGTCAATCGGTCAGATGAAGATAGAGTAGAGGAACTTCTGGATGATGCCCAAATGGATATTCAGGACTTACCAGATCCAACCATAGGCAAGCTGGAACTTCGGGATTATGGATATACAGCAGAGGATATGGTGCCGCTTAGAAAAGCAGCAGCCCTGGATTATCACAGAATGGGTTCTAAAATCTATTGCCTGGGTAGTGATGGCAGCAAGGGAGAGTATGCAAGTAAAGAAATGATACAGGCACATGAAGGGCTGTTTGGCATGGAATCACAGATGTGGGAACGGATAAGGGATCAGGATCTGGATTATGCAGATGAAGATTTTGGAGCATTTCAGGAGCCGATGAATGTGATTGGACAGGAAGAAGCTCTGAAATTATATGATGCCGGAGCAGATATCTATCTGATTACCAATTTTTCATCACCAATCTATGTTACAGAGCGAATGGAGATTGAACGAGGTCCGGAGCATTATCAGATGTCTACAGAAGAACTGGAACGATTCCGCAATTTGGAATGGGAGATGCAGAAATATCCGCAGATTCAGTCTTTGAAAGAGGCAAATCTGCTATTAGGGACAAGACGAACATTCGGTATTTATCAAATAAGAGATGGTTTGCCAGGTGAAAACTATGCGTTTATGAATATGAGCTTCATTGAAAGTCACGGGATGCAGATTAAAAAAGAAGACTATGAACTGGTCTATGTGGGAGAATTATTTGGAAATATGTCGCTAGATGATATATTTGAACGATTCAACATCGACAGACCAGAAGACTTTCGAGGACATTCCCTGTCTGTCAGTGATATCGTAGTTCTGAATGAGGGGGGAAAGGTAACCGCTCATTTTGTAGACAGTATCAGTTTTGAACAGCTAGATTCTTTCCTGAATCTGGAAGAACAGGTTCTTAGTGAACTGGCATATGAGGTAGGAGAACGTTACTTTGCTATTCAGAGAACAGAAGGAGGATATGATTATTCCTTTTACGATGAAGATTTCCGCCTGATGGATGGTGGCGTCTATGAAAATGGTGAAATTTCTATTGAAGAAGCGGCAGAGGAACTTTTGGAAGACGAAGGATGGACTGGAGAACGCATCCGTGGGGATTATGATCAGTTGATGGAAAAGGTAGAAGAAATGGATGAGGTTGTAATGGCAGAGATTCAGAAAAGCCAGGGCGAATATAAGCCTTTGGCAAAGGTGGAGGAACTGGAAGAGGCGAATTATAACATGATTGATAACGTCCTTAATAATATGCCACCGAAGAAAGAGCCTTATCTGGAATATTTCGCCACAGAATGTGATGAGTTCCATGATATGGGAGCTTATGAAAAAAGTACCGATGTTAATCAGATTGCTGCGGTTTATGAAAAATATAGGGAGAATCCTGAGAATGCCTATCGAGTATGCAGTATGGGGATTATCTATCGTGATCCGGAAGACAGTTACTATGATGATGCTGAATTTGCAATCGTAAAAGGAAATACAGTACTTGGAAATCTGATGGACGATGTTCGATTTTATGGAGAACTTGCACTGATACGGGAAGGGATTGAGAAAATTCATGATGCATTGCCGGACTATAAGTATGTACCAATGCGGGATGTTCGGGAAGCAATGTATCCAGAGAAGATGACCACAGAACAGTTGGCAGAGGCATTGGATGAGATTGCAGAAGCTTTTGATCCGTATGAGTATCGAGATAATGTGGAGACGGGAGAAAATACGGTACAAGAGGTGATGTTGGATTTGCAGAGTGGCAATACACATTCTTATATTTCTTATCTGAAGGATATTGTAGACGAAGAATACGACTTGTCTGTTCGTGCAGGCGTATTGATGGAAAGACTGAAAGCCTATGAACCGGAGCTTCCAAAAGATATGGAACCAATGGTGTATGTGAATTATTGTGAGAAAAGTGAGCTGGGGAATCCAAGATGTCAAAAGTTATCTGATCTGGATTCAAAAACCGTAGAACAGGACAAAGCCTGGTATGCTGATCGTGATCCAAACACTAACGAACCAAAAACGACAGCACAAATGTTTTTTACAGTATATTATGCTGAGAAAGGTGACAAAATGCTGCACCATTTTCAGGGGAAGATAGATATTGGTACCGGAAACGGAGGTATCATCAGTCAGTTAAAGATGCAGAATGAAATGAAATTGACGGATGAAAGCTGGATTAGTTATCAGCAAGGAAAAGGAAATGAAGAGTATCAGAAGTATATGGAAGATCTGACGGATATGCAGAACCATGTGCTACCGTATTTGCAGAGCTTTTGCAGTCTGGAAGAAAAAGGTGTGAAGGAGAGACGAGAACAGCAGGTGGCAGAGAAAACTGAGAGCAGAGAAGCTGTGCCAAGAGCTGGCGTTGAAGCAAATACAGCAGTTAAGGACGCAGGGAAAGCTGAAAGAAAGGCAGTAGCACAGAAAAAGGCAATGCCAGGAAAAGAGAAAAAACCGTCAATCCATGAACGATTGGAAATCAATAAGAGAATTATCCAGGAAAAACAGGGAAAAGATAAGCCAGAGAGAGGGGCTGATTTGGGTGTAAGGACAGTGTAGTATAAGCAAAACGAGTCGGAGGTCACGGATGACAACGTGGCTTCCGGCTTTTTTGCTTTGAAAGGTTTGTGCTTCGAAGTTTTATGTGACAAATGAAATAACCTGTGATATTATAAAAATGATATAAGCGAAAATGACTTTTGCGGAAAAGAGAGTATCTTTATATTTTTTTTATGCGTATACTTCCTATTATGGGATTAAATGATTGCAAAGTTGATTACTAATATTTTTTCATTATTACAGGTACAATAGAACATGTAATAGCGGAAATGAGGTATAGTTACTTGCAGATAGAGAAGTATATTGCGGATAAAATAACATCTTTATGTGAAAAGCGTGACATCAGCGACTGCAGGTTACACATCCGAAACATTATGATTTATGTATGCGGCCAGTGCAAGACGGTGGTTTAGGAATGAAGCGTGTCTTAGAATATATGGAAATTCCATTTGAAACATGGGAATCTGTAGGACAGATGCGGATGGAATTTGACAAAGAAGGGGAAATGAAAACAGCGTGATATAAAATAGAAAAAAATTATCTTGAGACATCGGTATGTGCCGATGTCTTTTTGTTTTGGTAAAAATGCTGAATTATCTACCACGAAAGTATACAAAGCTTACAAAGAGGTATCTTTGTTCAAAAAGACTATATATGGGCGACCTTTTACGGGCAATTTATATAGAATAAAGAAAAGGTGGTAGAAATCATGGATATGAAAACAGCAGTTATATATCGTCTTGAAGAATTGATAAGGCAAAAGGATATTACCGTGAATGAGGCGGCGATACGGTCTGGTGTTCCGCCATCAACGCTGAAGAATATTTTGTACGGGCAGAGTAAGAATGTAGGCGTAGTTACAATCAAGAAATTGTGTGATGGATTAGAAATCACAATACCAGAATTTTTTGGAGATTCCATCTTTGCAGAGTTGGAACCGGAGTTATAGAAGTAAGAGATAATCTCATGGCAAAATTCTGCGGGATGGTTTTTTTATGAAATGAGGTTAGTTACAACTAACAAAAGGAAGGATTATGTATAAGATAGTTATTTGCGATGATGATAAAAGATATAGAAAAACGATCAAGGAGATTGTAGAGCATGAAAATAGTTTGCCTGAAAATGAAATCAGATTTTATGAATACGAATCTGGAAATGAACTTTTGAAACATACGGATATTCTCCACGAATTGGTCTTTATAGATATCCGTATGCCGGGGCTGGATGGAAACCAAACAGCATTAAAATTGAGAAATTATAACAAAGATGCAGTTTTAATCTTCTGTTCCAGTTATTTTGAGCCGACAGTGGACAGTATAAATTTCGGACAGCCCTTTCGGTATATTATGAAGGACTTACACGATACCAGCTTACGCCGGGAAATTGCAGCTATTATGGCTGAGGTAAAGAGACGCTTTCTGAATGACTATGCGGTGACGGTAACATCAGCGGGGAAGATAATACGCATACATGTGGAAAATATCTTATATATTTCCAGAGCCAAAAGAGGATGTGAGATAGCCGTTGTGAAAGAGCAAGAAAAAGAGACAGTTCGGTGCAGAGAAGCGTTTGATGAATTATGTGAACAGTTAAAAGATCAGGGATTTGCACAGGCGCATTATAGTTACATTGTTAATTTGGGAAAAGTAGAAGGGTTAGAAAAAGGCGTACTACGGTTGAAATGCGGAATAGAACTGAATGTTTCAAGAGCAAAGAAAGAAGAGTTTACCGAGGCGCTGTTTAAATATCTGAGGGAAAGGAATGGTTGATCTGATGAGTTTGCTAAGTGATGTTTTGATTGGCAGTTTCCAAATGCTTATGCTGAATGATTTAGGAAAGAATATGTTCCCATATAGGATTAAAACCTATTGGAAAAGGATTCTAATATATGGCGTAACGGCATTGGTTATTCTTGGTGTGAATCATATAGAGTCTACATTTATCAATATTATGCTGGTTCCTGTCAGCTATACTATTGCCTCTATTGTCATTTTCCAAGGAAGTGTATGGAAGAAAATTATTTTGGCCTGTTGCTATTATATGCTGGCTATAGTACCTGAGTTTTTGTTTGCTGTGATTACAGGGGCGTATGGAGTAACTGGGACAGAAAATAGCTTTCATTCAGAGTTGGAAAAGCTGCTGTCACTTTTGTTGATGAGCACAATTACATTTTTATTAGTAAAATGTGTTAACCAGATCACGAGAAAGAAAAATTACCAGACGATTGAAAATAAATTGTTTACTGTGCTGTTAACTCTGCCGGTGGCGACAATTATCATTTTTATGTGTATATATTATTCGCATATTTCTTTTACCGGTGTGAATCGTATCATGATTCCTATTGGGGCAGCATTGTTGTTAATGACGAATATCTGTATATTTGCAGTCTTTGATAAATTAATTGAGAAGTCTGAAGAAGTAAAAAAGATGGAATTGCTTTATCAGAAAAGTAAAGCTGAAAATATCAATCAGAAATATATCAATAAGGTAAACGAAGATAAAAGGGTTTTTCTGCATGATGTGAATAAATTTCTTTGTACTGCGGCGAGTTTGATAGAAAATGGGAAAAATCTTGAACTGGATAGCATGGTGAGACATTTGGGGATCCGGATGGAGGAACTGAAAAATTATAGTTACTGCTCTGATCCGGTTCTAAACAGTATTTTATGTGAAAGAAAATTTGTCGCCGAATCAAAAGGTATATTGTATAAAATCAAGCTTGGAAATAATATTAGAACAGATTTTATAGAAGACCTGGATTTGATTTCTATTGTGGGGAATCTTTTGGACAATGCAATCGAGGCTGCTGAAAAGACAAAGAAAGACCAACATGTGATTTGTAATATGTATATGGGGAATGAGGGACATCTTTTGGTAATGGAGTTTTATAATAGCTATATTCTTCCGCTGATCAAGGAAAGAGAACACTATATAAGCACAAAGAGAAATCCGGAAGATCATGGGATCGGATTACATACAGTAGGTAAATTGGTTGAAAAATATGGAGGAGTCATGAGGATAGAAGCTGGCGAGGAGGAGTTTTCGGTTAAGATTGTTTTTACAGTTAAATAGTAGAATGCAAAAATCGCCCAAAAAATTACCATTTTAGCCGGGGTAATTGAAATAGGGGCGATTTTTTAGTAGAATCACGAAAAAAAGGAGGCAAATTGCTATGGGAAAAATATTAAATGTAATGACAACTAAAATATTAGAAGGAATCAATGCTTTGGCGCTCAGGCTGACTATGCGTTCAGCGAATCTTGCTTGCAATTGGTTATATTTTCAAGAAGAAGAACCGGACGAGGTTAAAAGACTGAGGAAATTTTAATGCAGGAGAAAGTGGTAGACTGGCTGTATAATTTACAAAGCCGATGGGGGATTCTTAAAGAAGAAGAACGCAGTTTGTATGAATATGCTTATCGACTGCTGTTAAGCAGAATCCTTATATATTCTATTATTATTGCATTGGGTATCATAACGGGAAACTGGTTAGAGATGTTCAGCTTTTTACTGCCATTTGTTATTTTAAGACAGTACGTTGGCGGAATTCATTTGAAAAGATCTGTAAGCTGCATTTGTGTTTCCGGTTTCCTGATTTTTATTTGTGGAAAATATTTAGCAATTAATTTGGAGCTTGGGATTACATTCTGTATAGTATGGCTCATTGCTATTGCTGTTATATTTTTGTTGTCTCCAGTAGACACTGGACACAAAAGATTGGATGAAAAAGAAAGAAAGGTTTATGGGAAATCTGCAAGAAAATTGCTAATTATTGAATTTGTATTGGCTTTCTGTTTTGGTGAAACCGGAATTTTAATAGTTGCTAAAGGGATTGCAGTGGCTCATATAATTTTAGCAAGTGGACTGATATTAGGCAAAAGCCAAAATTTTTTTGAAAATAAGTTAGGGATTACTAACTTATGAAAGGATAAAGGATTGATAGATAATAAAAAACTACTGGGAAACGATAATGATATATTTCAAATTAAGGAAGTTTTAGAAAAATCTTTGGATAATAAATGGACTCAGGAATTTGTCTATTTGTTAAGAAAATTTTTCTATATAGAATATTGGTCAAATGTGGAAAAGAACGAAAGATATACTATCCAGATGATTCAAGAGATTTTAAAAAAGCATTTGGATTTTTTAGATGAAGATAGGAGAACAGAGGAAGTGCTGAGAAAATTTCGAGCAATGCTGCCCTACCTGCAGCAGTTGGTAATATCAGATATGAAAGCGGCATATGAAGGTGATCCGGCAGCGAAGAGTTATGAGGAAATCATAGCGGCTTATCCAGGTCCTTTGGCAGTACTTATTCAAAGGACGGCTAATTGTCTGTATCAATTGAAAGTTCCTATTTTACCAAGAATTATGACAGAGTACGCACATTCAATAACAGGAATAGATATCCATCCAGGAGCAGAAATTGGAAAGAGCTTCTTCATTGATCATGGAACAGGAGTTGTAATCGGAGAAACTGCTGTTATCGGGAATCATGTAAAGATATATCAGGGTGTGACTTTGGGAGCTTTGTCAACTCGCGGAGGTCATAAACAGAAATGGTTGAAACGGCATCCTACTGTTGAAGATAATGTAACAATTTATGCGGGAGCTACAATCTTAGGAGGCAATACAGTGATTGGAAAAAATTCTATTATTGGTGGAAACGCATGGGTAACGCAATCTGTACCACCTTCAACAAAGATATTTTCAGATTTTATGGAGATGAAATTACAACCGATTTCTGGAGGAAGATTAACATGAATCAAAGGCTTTTGAAAAACGGTGAGAATATTAACTCCCAAGATATAACATTATTTTGTTTCCCTTTTGCTGGAGGAGGGGCTTCTACTTATACTTCATGGATTAAAAAATTAAAAGATAAGATAACGGTTTGCCCCATTCAACTTCCTGGTAGAGAAGAACGAATTATGGAAAAGCCATATACAGATATGAGCGAGCTGCTTAGAGACTTGACGGACGAAATAGTTATTGCTATAAAAGGGAAATATGCGCTTTGGGGACATAGCATGGGAGGAAAGATAGCGTATGAACTGGAGAAATATCTGGAGAATAAGGGATACCAAGCGCAATGCATTTTTGCTTCTGGATGTAGGATACCAAATATCCCGGAGCCAAACCCAATCTATCATTTGAAAGATGAGGCGTTTAAAAGAGAACTTGAAAGGTTTGGAGGGACACCAAAGAAAGTTTTAGAAAATAAGGAACTATTAGATTTTTTCTTGCCTATGTTAAGAGCGGATTTTACATTGGCTGATACATACTGCGATAATAGTATGACGGTATTGCATTCTCCTATCGTTGCTTTTGGAGGAAGGCAAGACAATGAAGCTGAAGAGGAAGCGATAAAGCAGTGGAGCCACTATACAGATAATACTTTTCAATATGAAATTTTTGAAGGTGATCATTTCTATCTGAAGGAACATGAAGACATGGTTATCGAACAACTAAAAAAACATCTAAAGAGGATAGAACATGAAAGTAAAAATTTACCATAATAAAAATTTTCTGAATGGTAGAAAAATTCAATTACAACAAGAGGAAATTCATATATGGTGTATCCGGTGGGGAGAGATAATAGATTTCTTGAAGGAAAAAGCATATATTATGGATTGCCAGGAAAAGGAAAAGGCTGCACAGTATCGATTTTATGAAGATAGGATGCGATATATGGCAGGCAAGATATGTACTAGGATTTTGTTGATGCGCTATCTCAATGAAAACAGCATAGTATTTTTAGCACATGAGTTAGGCAAAACTTACCACAAGAAGGTTTTTGGAAAACAGAGTATCAACTTTAATATATCTCATTCTGGGGAAATAGTACTCCTTGTTTTTGCGTATGAAATGAAAGTTGGTATAGATGTACAAAAAATCAATGAATATTTGGAATATAAGGAAATGGCTAATAATTTTTTTTCACCGGTAGAAGCACAAGATGTCAATTGCGGTAATATAAAATTATTTTTTCAATACTGGTCTGCAAAGGAGGCATATTTAAAAGCGTTAGGAATTGGATTGGGTAATGGAATGGACTTTTTTTCTGTAAAAGGCAATGTCATAGAAGAAAATGGAATTATAAAACATGAATGGAAACTGATACCAATTACTATCAAAAATTATGCAGCATATGTTGCAGTGCATGAAGGAGACCAGCTATGAAAACTTAAATATAAATTGGTAGATGAGAGATGTGAAAAAAGTGGAGTCTATCTATATTAATACCACCATAAATTATGAGAAAATTTCTGCTTTCTATTGTAATGAATGTTTAGTAGAAAGAGAAGTTTCTGGAAATATCCAACTAATAGACAATTCGGATACAGGTTGTAGTAACATATTTCTAGTGAGAGATGAGGAATATAAAGGAAATTTAAACACCTACAGTATCTGAGTTATATTAACTACGATATCAAAAGAAAGGAAATATGGTGTTTTGCTTCTATAAACATCATATAAGAGTTGAATGAAAAATTTAGAGAAGAGAATTTGGATTTCTCAAACACACACTATTGGCCAGTGGATAAATGAATCAATAAAAAATCATAGTAAGAAAACAGCCATTGTTGATGGAAGAACACACATTACTTATACAGATCTTGGAATACAAGTAAATCATTACTCGAGTTATTTTCTTCAGAAGGGAATTAGGAAGGGAAATAAAGTAGTAATCCAATTAAATAATACAAAAGAATATGTATTTTCTATTTTAGCTTTGATACAGATTGGTGCGATACCAGTTTTGACAAACTATGCGCTTAGGGATAAAGAAGTTACTGGTATTATAGAGCGGAGTGAGGCCATTGCATATGTTTATTCAAAAGAAATATTAGGATACTCATACAAAAGCATGGCAGAACGAATAAAAAAACGAAATCGAGAATTGCTTTTCATTATATCAGTTGCTGAAATTGAAATGAGCTCTTTTAGTGATAAAAACATTATATTGGAGACACCTGAGGTAAAGGATATAGCGATATTGATGCTTTCTGGCGGGACTACAGGTACTCCTAAAATTGTACCTTTATCACATGAAATGATTTATTGGCATATAAAATGTTATATTGATAAATTTGGATTCGATGAAGATTCTGTGTATTTAGGGATATTACCGTTTACTCATAAATTTGCTTTATATTCGCCTGGACTTTTAAATAGTTTATTTGTCGGTGGTACAGTGGTTATGTGTAAAACGAGTAGTTACGATGAAATCTTTCCACTAATTGAAAGGGAAAAAGTTACTATTACGGGAATCGTACCATCTTTAGCTCGTATGTGGTTAGAAGTTTTATCGTGGGATAATAGTTTTAATTTAAGTAGCTTAAAAAGAATTATTATAGGTGGTGCATTAGTTGAAAAAAGGTTGATTAAAGAAATGGTTAAACAGTTCCCGTGTGATATTCATATTGGATATGGTGCAACAGAAGGAATTATTATGTACAATGCGTTTAATCGTAGCAGTTTGAGGATAAATAATGGATATAAATATTTGATATCAGGATATGAGAATATAAAAATAGTGGATTCTGAAGAAAATACGGTAGAAAATGGTCAGTCTGGTGAGATTGTAATAAAAGGACCGTATACAATTAATAAATACTTCAATGTGGATGATAATACTATGGATAAATTTACATATGATGGGTTTTATCGTACGGGAGACAAAGCAATTTTTAATGAATACGGCGAATATGAAATTATTGGGCGTATTGTGGATCAGATAAATAGAGCAGGAGAAAAAATTAATCCACAAGAAATAGAGAACTATTTATGTGAATGTGCCGGTGTGAAAGAAGCAGTCGTTGTTGGTGTGAAAGATGAATTGCTAGGAGAAAGAATTTGTGCTTTTGTTATTCCGGATAAAATGAAGCAGATAACTGACGGAGCAGAGCTGAAGAAAAATTTAGAAGTAAAGGGAATTGCTCGTTATAAATTACCGGATCAGATTTTATTAATAGATAGTTTTCCTGTTACTCCAGTTAATAAAATAGATAAAGCAATGTTGAGAAATTTAGCCAGTAAGCAGAAAGGAAGGTAGAAATTTTGAAATCGATTAGATTTGTAGATTTTGAAGTACTAATTAAAGAAATATTGATGCTAGATAAGAATATTTCTTTGGAAAAGCTAAATTTATTTGAAATAGGACTAAATTCTTTGCAAACAATGAGAATTGTAAATCGACTGAAACAAATGGGAATTGTGATTTCATTTGCTGAATTGATGGAAAAACCATATATTGAAAAATGGTGGGAAATACTATCTGAAAGAATGAGCTTGGAAGATGCACTTAGTAGTAAAATTTTGATTTCAAAGGAAAGTAATTCTTTAACGGATGTGCAATATGCATATTGGATTGGCAGAGGAGAAAAACAGATTTTAGGCGGTGTATCATGTCATGCCTATTTTGAATTTAAAGGTCTTGGTTTAGATACTGATAAATTAAAAGAGGCTTGGTATAAAATTCAACAAAGACACCCGATGCTTCGAGCAAGGTTTTTAGAGAATGGAACACAGCAGATAATAGAACAAAACAAATTTTCAAATGAATTGATTATTTATGATTTAAGAGAAAAGCAATCCGAAATAGAAGAACATCTGTTAAAAATTAGAACAACTAATTCACATCGTGTATTTGATATTGAGAAAGGACATGTAGCGGCATTAGAAGTTACTATTATTAACAACAAAGAATATGTTATTCATTTTGATATTGATTTATTAGTGGCAGATTTAAAGAGCATTGGAATAGTTTTAAATGATTTAGCTGCTTTATACGGCGATAAATATTTGCCTGAACTACCTAACAATATTAATTTTATGAACCGTGTAGTCAATACCAATCAATCTGATTACGTTAAGGATCGGGAGTATTGGAACCAGAAAATGGATGATATACCAGGGATGCCGGAACTTCCAATTTGTAAGAAGATAATTCAGATTAAAAAACCTGTTTTTAAACGCAGAAATTTCTTTTTAGATGAAAATAAATGGAAATATTTGCTAGAGATATGTGCATTTAGACAAGTTACGCCTGCAATGGTACTTCTTTCACTGTATGCAGAGGTGCTTGGAAAATTCAGTAATTCTTCAAGATTTTTAATTAATGTTCCGCTTTTTGGAAGACCATTGGATGAAGAGAACATAGATTTTGTAGTGGGGGATTTTACTAATATCTTACTTCTTCCAATAGACATTTCTGGAAAAAATCAGTTTATAGATCAAGTTAACAATATTACAGACATATTTATGGAAGCGATGAAGCATACTTCCTACTCAGGGGTAGAAGTAATTCGTGACTTATTAAAAAAAGATACTGGAAATAAGCTGATTGCACCGGTTGTGTTTTCGTGTAATTATGACGAAGTTATGGTGCCAGTGCTATTTGAAAAAAAGTTAGGAAAATTAGATTATATAAGCACACAAACACCGCAAGTGCTCATTGATTTCCAAATTTTAAAAATGACAGAAGGTATTCTTTTTTCTTGGGATGTGGTTGATGAAGCTTTTTGCGAAGGGACTATTGATACAATGTTTGACTGTTACATGAAGGCGTTGGAAGATCTTATTGAGCAACCTGATTCTTGGAACAAAAAGATAGAATTTATGGAACTGAGTTCTTTTCCAGAGCGATACGAAAATATTGCAACATTAGGAAAAACAAATGGTTATATTCACGATAAAGTTTTTGAAAATATGGAAAAGAAATCGAATAACATTGCGGTGCTGGAGACTGATACGCATAAAAGTATTACATATCAGGAACTGAAAATAAAGGTTGAAAATTTGATGTGTATATTAATTGAATTTGGCGTACATAAAGGGGATAAAGTTGGAATTTATCTCCCGAAAGGAAGTAATCAAATAGTAGCAGTATTAGCAATATTAGGTATTGGTGCATGTTATGTTCCTATTGGTGTAAACCAAGCGTTACAACGGATGAGAGGCATGTTGTTAAAAGCAAATATAAAAACTATTATATCGGATGAAAATGGTAAGAAATATTTGCAAGAAAATGTTCAACAAAATATAGTACTGGTTAATGCAAAAAATGCAGTGAAGAGTTCTTGTGATACAATGCCTGATAGTACAGAAAGGTCAGCTTATATTATTTTTACGTCTGGAACTACTGGAGAACCAAAGGGAGTAGAAATATCACATCGAAGTGCGTGGAATACAATTAACGAAGTGAATAAAATATGCTGCGTAGATGAACATTCGAAAATACTGTCTGTATCAGCGTTAGAATTTGATTTGTCGGTATATGACATATTTGGAATTTTATCCGAGGGAGGTACTGTTGTAGTAACTAGTGAAAATGCGAGGAGAGATGCAGCAGTGTGGGCAAATGCTATTATGGATTATAATATTACCGTATGGAATTCTGTACCCTATCTTTTGAATATGCTGTTGACCGTTGCTGAAACTGAGGGCAAGGTATTTCCATCTCTCAAGAAAGTTATTTTATCTGGAGATTGGATTGGCCTAGATTTGCCGGAAAGATTAAAAAGAATAGCTCCGAATGCGGAAATGCTTGCAATGGGTGGGGCAACTGAGGCGGCGATATGGTCAAACTTTATACAAGTACAGTTGCCACTTCCTTCTAAATGGGTATCAATTCCCTACGGTAAACCATTAGCGGGGCAACTGTACAGAGTGGTTGATCAAGCAGGAAAAGACTGCCCGAACTGGGTTTCAGGAGAACTATGGATTGGCGGTGATGGAGTTGCAAAAGGTTATATCAGTGATGATTTATTAACAGAAGAAAAATTTGTATATGAAAACGGAATAAGATGGTATAAAACAGGAGATATGGGACGATTTTGGCCTGATGGAACAATTGAATTCTTAGGAAGAAAGGATACTCAAGTAAAAATAAGAGGACATAGAATTGAGATGGGAGAAATAGAGTCTATTTTAAATCAATATCCTGGAATTATAAGCTCTGTGGTTGATGTGGTAGGTATCAAGGAAAGTAAGAAAATATATGCGTATATTATAAGCCGGCAAAAAAAATTAGATTTCAAATCTATAGAACAATTTTTAAAATCTTATCTACCTGAATATATGATACCTTCTAAATTTGTAATGGGAGAAAAAATCCCGCTGTCGCTTAATGGAAAGGTGGAGCGTTCATATGTTAGTAGAATTTTGGAAGAAAATCTGAATGTGGAATCAGTAGACTATGAAGAACCTATAGGAACCACTGAAACTACGATTAGTTTGATTTGGAAAAAAGTTTTGAAGATAGAAAAATTATCAAGAAATGATGATTTTTTTGAAGTTGGAGGTGACAGCCTTAAAGCGGTTAGTATAATGTCTCAATTAAAGCAAAAAAATTTGGTACCAATTAATACATCTGTTCAAATTTTATTTACGAATTCAACGATTAAGAAATTTGCTGAACAGGTTAATAGATTGAATATGGAAGAAAACCAGGAAACCGAAATTGATACAATCTAAAAAATATAAGGAGAAAAAAGTATGGATGTACAGAAGTTGATCAATGAACTGGCGGAGAAAGAAATTACACTGTGGTGTGAAGGGGCTAATTTAAAATATAAGGCACCAAAGGGCGCTATGACTGCTGATCTGTTAAGTAAAATTAAAAGTGGAAAAAGCGAAATCATTGACTTCCTGAATGAACATGGAAATTTACAGTTTGTTCGTAATACAAAAGGGCGATATGAAAAATTTCCTTTGACGGATATACAGAATTCGTATGTTGTAGGAAGAAATACGATGTATGAATTGGGAGGCGTGGCTTGCCATGGCTATATTGAAATGTCATTTGATAAGGTATTAGACATAAAGCGATTGGAAATAGCATGGAACAAAGTTATTCAAAAACACGATATGCTAAGAGCAATTGTATCGAATTCTGGCTATCAAATTGTGCAAGAAGCTGTTCCATATGTGACTATTCAATGTTTAGACTTGCGCATTACAGAGGGAAATAATGAAACAGATAAAAATGATTTCCGCAGACGATTAGCAAATAAGCAATATGAACTTGGAAAGTGGCCGATGTGTGATTTGGCACTTACTGTTGAAAATGAGAAGAGTATTATTCATTTATCATTGGACATGTTAATTGCTGATTTTGTGAGTACGAATATCATCTTGCATGATTTAGAAACTTTTTATGAGAATCCTGATTTAATAATTGTGCCTACAACATTGTATAGAGATGTGGTGTTATATCAAAATCAGAAGAGAACAATCAAAACGGTAGAAAGAAATGTTGCAGAAAAATATTGGAGTGACAAAATACCATCTATGGGAGAGGCTCCTGATTTGCCCTTGAAGGATGATTATGCGCTGGACAATGCGAAATTTACGCAAAAGAAAGTGTTCTTAAATCACGATATGTGGATGAGCTTTGTGGAGAATGCACGTAAGTTTAAAGTGACACCTTCCATACTTATTATGGCTTCATTTGCGGAAGTTTTGGGGTTGTGGTCATCTAATAATAAGTTCTGCATTAATACAACTATTTTGAATAGACCTGATGTAACTCAGGATGTTAATAAAATAGTTGGAGATTTTACAGATGTTAATGTGACAGCGATAGCTTTGGATTTTTCAAAGAATTTCATCGAAAGGGCAAGAACTATACAAAATGATTTATGGGTAGACTTAGAGCATAATGCATTTTCTGGTGTTGAGGTTTTGAGGAAGATGACCAAAGATAGGAAAAAGAATATTATCATACCAGTTGTTTATACAAGCACAGTAGGTATGGCAGCAGATGATGATATGACTGTAAAGAATCCCATTACTTATAAAATAAGTCAGACTCCCCAGGTATATATTGATTGTCAGGCTGCTGAAGAAAACAATGGATGTACAATAAATTGGGATGTAAGAGATGGGGTTTTTGATGATTTTATTATTGAAGCTATGTTTGAAAGCTTTAAAGAATTATTGTTATCTTCGTGCGAAACCCTGAATAATCGTTTTGAAGAAAAACAGCCGGTATATTTACCATCTGATATGCGCTCTGTTCGTGAGAAGATAAATGACACGAAAGAAAGTATTTCTCCTTATATGATGATGGAAGGATTTGCTGGATCATTAGAAAAGTATTCTAATAAAACTGCTCTTATCACGCCCAATGGTGAGTACACATATAGCTCTTTGGCTAAATATGTGGCAACAGTCTATGACATACTGAAAAAAGAAGGAGTGGGAAAGGGCGATATTGTAGGAGTTGATATTAGTAAAGGAGTTTGGCAGATTGCGTCAGTATTAGGAATTCTATTTGCTGAAGCGCTATATGTTCCTTTAGATACAAATCAGCCTTTAAAACGAAAGGAAAAAATAGTAAATAGTGCTGGAATAAATTTAATGTTGACAGAACAAGAAAATTTAGTCTTGAGTAATAATTGTAAAGTTTTAAATGTGACTGAGATTAAAACACTGAAAGACTCATTTGAAATTCCGGCAATAGAAAAAGATTATGATCGACCAGCATATATTATTTTTACATCTGGAACAACAGGTGAGCCTAAAGGCGTAATTATTACACATAGGGCTGCTATGAATACAATTTGTAATATTAATCACAAATACAATATTACTGAGCGGGATGTTTTCTTTGGTTTGGCCAATTTGTCCTTTGACTTATCAGTTTATGATATTTTTGGATGTTATCAAGTGGGAGGAACATTGGTGCTGCCTGATTCAAGCAGTATTAAGGATCCAAAGCAATTAACAGAATTACTTGTTGTTCATGGTGTTACAGTTTGGAATTCAGTTCCGGCACAGATGCAAATGGTTATTAATTACATGGAGAACTCAAAAGTGAATTCGGACATAGAACTAAGAGTGGTATTACTCTCTGGAGACTGGATACCGGTTAATCTTCCGAAGAAAATATATGAGAAATTTAATAAAAGTAGAGTGGTAAGTTTGGGAGGAGCAACCGAAGCATCTATATGGTCGATTTACTATGACATACAGCGTGAAGATGATTTTGAAAAAAGCATTCCATATGGCTATCCTCTGGCAAATCAGAAATTTTATGTGTTAAATGAAAATCTTCAGAGCTGCCCTGATTATGTAGTTGGGAGTTTATATATTGCTGGTGTTGGCCTTTCAGCAGGGTATTTGAATGACGAAAAGTTAAACCAAGAAAAATATAAATACTTACCAGAAACAGGAGAGAAAATATATAAAACAGGCGATATCGGATGTTATACAAGAGATGGCATCATCTTGTTTAAGGGCCGAGAAGCTGGAGATGAACAGGTAAAAATACATGGACATAGAGTCGAACTTGCAGAAATACGTTCTGTATTAAATGAGCATCCGTTAGTAGAATCATCTGTGGTATTGGCTATGGGAGAATCCGCCGAGGATTTACATATTAATGCTGTTGTAGCCCCTGTAAAGAAGAAGGAACTGACATCCATCCATATAACAAATGCTGAAAAAGAGAATTTGGAAAAATTAGAGAAATATTATGAAGAAGAAATTGATCAGGATTTATTTGAAAGATGGATTAATAAATCAGAGGAAGTTGTAACATCTGATATTTTTAATACATTCCGTTGTTATAGTATCTTCGATAAAAATGATACGGTATACAGTTTTGATGAAATTGTCCAGAAGATGCAGATTCCTGAAAAGCTTCATAAATTAACAAAGCGTTGGCTTCGTGTGTTGATTAAGGAAAAGGTTATAGAAGAAAAAGAAGGAGGATATCAGCTTATTCAGCAGGAAAAAGATTTTGATTCCTTTAAACTGTGGGACGAGTTTTATCAAATTGAAAACAAATTTGGATATAGTCGTGAATTGGTGGATTATTTAAAACAATCTAGCGATTTACTGCCGGAATTGATTCAGGGAAAAGAAGATCCTTTAAATATTTTGTTTCCTAAAGGAGAAATGGACCCTGCATTGGCTGCATACCATGATAACCAAATCAATAAAATGTTGAATGATATAGCGAAAGCAGAAATCGGTTTTCTGTGTCGAGAAAAAAATCAAAATAAGAAAAGGACATTTAGGATTCTTGAGGTTGGAGCTGGTGTTGGGGGCACCTCTTTGGATGTAATACCTAGTCTGGATGGAATGGAGGTAGAATATTATTTTACGGATTTGTCAACGTTTTTCCTTAATAGGGCACAAGATAATTTCGGCAAGTACGATTGGGTAAAATATGGCATTTTTGATATTAATAAAGAATTTGCGATTCAGGGATATGACGAGTTTTCTTTTGATTTAATATTGTGTGCAAATGTTCTTCATAACTCAAGGAATATTCATGATGTTATGGAAAACTTAAAGGGATTGTTGACGGATAATGGAAGCATGGTCATTTTGGAAGAGACACGTACCAGTTATATTCTTTTAACATCAATGGAATTTAAAGATGGTTTGACAGGCTTCACGGATGAAAGAGCGGAGAATGAGCAGACTTTCTTTACGAGAAATCAGTGGGAAAGCGTGTTTGCGTCTCATAAAGGAGAGATTGTGTTTGAATTTCCATCAAACGAAAGTAAATTAGATCTTTCAGGACAGACGATATATGTAACACGTTTTGTAAATGAGTTAGAGCCTATTCGCAAGCATGATGTACGTATGTATTTGGAAGAGCAGGTATCGCCATATATGGTTCCAGCTAATATTTTGGTTATACCAGAAATACCGCTTACGAGTAATAGAAAAGTTGATACTAAGGCGGTAAAGAATTATTTTATGGGAATTGAAGAAACCAACAAAAAAGGTGGAACTGAGCTGCCACAAACAGATTTGGAAAAACGAATTGCTGATATATGGTGTAAGGAATTAAATATTAGCAATATAGGCAGAAATGATAGCTTTTATCTTGTTGGTGGAGATTCTTTGTTGATAGCACAGGTTATTGGAAAAATGCTTGAAAAAATTCCGGAGGCAGAAGGATGGGAATGGAGTGCACTATTAACTGAAATGATGCAGACACCTACTATAAAAGGAATAGCTGAAAAAATTGAAGCATTTCAGAAAGATACAGACTATGTGATAGACCCATGCCTTGTACAACTGAAAAAGAGTGTAAAGGAAAACTCACAATCAGTAGCAAAGGTTTTGTTTCATGCAGGCACAGGAACATTGACCCCGTATAACGCACTTCTTTCTTATATTGAGAAAGATAGTAAAGAAAATGAAGCAATAATAGGTTTTACTTTTGGAGATGATGCCGACTATATTTCCATGGAGACAAGTCAGACGTTCCGTTTGCTCGGAGAAAAATATGGTAAGATTTTGAATAAATTGGGATATTCTAATTATATTCTTATAGGTCATTGTGTTGGTGGCTTGATTGCTCTTGAAACGGCTCAGTATTTACAGAAAAAGAATGTTCAAGTTTCTGATGTGACATTAATTAGTTCCAATATACCTAAGCAAAAAAATCAAACTATTTTATCGCAGGCAACTGATGAAATATATCGGAAAACTTTGCAATCTAGCTTGGACAATGAGATTCTGCTTGAGAGAATATTTGCAAAACTTATCGGTGCGGATGCTTATAAAGCAGGGTATCAAGTTGATGAAGAACGGCTACAGCAATATATCGAATATATTGTTGATCAAGGAACAGGAGATATTACTGTTGAGGCATTGTGTAATACTGGCGGTAAATTTGAAGATGTAGCCAAGGAATTCCGTCTTTTGGCGAGCAAATCTGTGTCTGAGAGGTTAAATGCATTATACAATATAATTGAAAGACCAAACGGGGAGTTGATGGAACATCAATTAAAAATGTTAAATATTCTATTTAGAGTTTTTTCACAGAATTTCCGGTGTGTTTCGACATATGAGCCGAAGCCGTATTATGGAAATATGAGAATACTCTGCTGTGAGATTCAAGGGGGACATTTTTATCCGGGATTTTTTGCGGAAGACTATGAAACCTGGAAACCTTATGCAAAAGGGAATCTGACGTTTGATTTAATCAAAGGTTGGCATCTTGATTGCATTACCGAACCGAATTTGGGAGAAAACATAAAGAAGATGTTAGACTTTAATTACTGATCTTGTTACGTCAGGGCTATATACAATATCGTATATGGCCCTGGCAGAAAGGAAAATGAGAATTATGTCAGATAAAAAAATAGGCGTATTAGGTGGCAGTGGAGAAATAGGAAAAAGATGTGTCAATATTTTGACAGAAAAAGGATATACTGTAATGGCTTCCTATCGAACACAGAAACCTATGGAAAACAATGAAAATGTATATGTTCAGTTAGATATTTGCAATGAAAATGAATTGTGTATGTTTATGGCTAATTGTGATGTGGTTATAAACTGTGCAGGAGCTTCCTTTATCAATGGAGAAAAGATTGCAAGGACTGCAGCAAAAATGAAGATTCCTTTGGTAGATCCGTCAGGCGAGTCTTTTCTCGAAGAGCGTATTAAAGATATACAGAAGGATAATGTTTTTGTTTTGTCTAGTGGCTGTTTTCCTGGAATGACAGGAGTTCTTTTGAACTTTTTGTGTAGCCAATTTGATGATGTTAAGTCTTTATCAGGGATGAGTATCAGTACAGAAATTCCTAGCCAATCAGCCATAGAAGATTTCATTTTGACTAATATTGCAGGATTTGGTCAGCCTTTAAAATATTATAATAATGGAGAATATGTTAGAGATGAGCAGATTTTTTATGAAATAGTAAGAAACAGTGAGTTTAAGCTACAAAACTATTATACGGTTGAATTGGAACGAGTAGTTAAAAAATATCGTCCCGAAAAGGCAAATTGGTACAATGTTCTTTTTGCAGAAGAGATTATGAAAAAAATGCAGGAAGCAGTTGTGCAGTTTAGCGCAAGAGGATACAGCGATGAGTTTAGAAGGATTGTAGCAGAAATTAAGAAAATATTTGCTGATAATGTGAAAAATAATGAAGCTTTTAATTTCCTTAAGGTAGAAGCAAATGGTACAAAAAATGGAAGTGTTACTGGTAGAAAGGTCGAGATTCTCAATGATTCAAGCAGTCAGATCAGTGCGCTTATTGCATCACATGCCTCAATTGAACTCTTAAACAAAAAAATTGTTCCTGGAATTTACTATGCAACGGATATTATTAAGGGAGATATTGTTTTAGGTGATTTACCGAAATTGAACATAGACTTAAATATAAGTGAATATGTGATGCAGGAGGAATCATTCGATGACGAATTTGAAGAAGGGACTATTTGAATTACATATAATTGGAGATCCGAGTAAGAAAAAAGTATTATTGATTCATGGTATGGGTTTTCAATGGAAATTCTGTTTTAAAAAAGTAATAGAAGAACTCAAGAGAAACTATTGCCTTATTCTGCCGGAACTGGGAGGCCATAATATGCAGGGCTTGGGCGGATTCTCGAATGTTTATGAATGTGCCGATGAAATCATTACATCTATACGGAATCATAGAATAGAGGAGCTGGATTGTATTTATGGTATTTCATTAGGGGCTAGCATTGCGATAGAAATCGCATTGAGAGATTGTATTAGGATAAATAAATTAATTCTCGATGGCGGGCAATTTGAATCCATGGGTATTATGAAAAAAATAGATGCATACTTTATGGCAAAGGAATTTCAAAAAGTAATTCAAAAGAAAAGAATGTGGTCATATGTTAGCAAACAAATGGGTTACAGAAATGGTAATGAAATAGAGGTACTTTATCCTCTGTGTTGCAAAAGAATACAATTTGATACATTATATGATGCGGCATTGGCAGCTTATGGATACGACATAAAAAAAAGAATGGAGAAATTACGAATGAAAGTTGTTATAATGTATGGTGGAAATGAGCTTTTTGCTGCAAAATCAGTTTCGCTTGTTAAAGAAAAATGCGTTTCTGAGTGCGAAGTTTATGCCTATGATAATATGGGGCATTCTGAGGTTTTAAGTTTGCATCCAGAGAAACTATGTGAAATTATTCGAAAATAAAAATCAATATCAAAGTTGAAGTTGCATTTTTATTGTTTCCTATATTATACTAATAAGGACAAGTAAGTTACAATTAATTAAAGGAATGGGGTATCAACATGAAAAATAGTTGGTATGGAGAAAATGTTGCTTCAGTAAAAAAACGCCAAGAATATAATTTAATTAATTATCAATGTAATGGAACTGGTATTCTTATGGCATATGCGTTGTTTCCAGGCATTGATTTGATTTTTATGGATTTTAACTGCTCAGATACTTTTCATGAGCCTATTCCTAATAAAAATATCATTGAAATCCGTCATTACCAAAAAGGACGCGTTGAGTTTGAGCTAAGAAATAATAAAGTTTTCCACATGAAAGAGGGAGAATTTTGCATCAATGCCCTTGCTAATATTCCTGCGGCCTATTCCTTTCCCTTTGGATATAGTGTAGGACTAAGCTGTGTGATTGATAAGGATTCTGTCGATGTGGAAACACAACAGATTTTTTCGTACTACAACATTGATGTTCTAAATCTCGGACGAGAATTGGAATTAGAAAAAAAGTGGTTTTTATGTCGAACGCCTCAGCGTCTGTTACATATCTTCGATGAATTGTACGCGGCAAAAGGTATTGAAGGGAGAAATTACTTCCGGATCAAATTATTGGAACTATTTTACCATATCAAACAGCTGCGGATTGAAGATCAGTATGAGGCAACGTATTATGCCAAAGAACAAATTGAAATCATCAAACGCATCCGCCAACAGCTCATAGAAAACCTCGACAAAAAAATATCCATAGAAGAACTTTTGCGAAAGGAGCCAATGAGCAAGGTCACATTTCAAGCTATTTTCAAACAGATTTATGGCGATACGCCCTATGCACATATCAAAAAGTATAAAATGAATCTTGCGGCTGTTTATTTGCAGGAAACAGATCAATCAATCACGCAAATAGCCGGTGAACTTGGATATTCAAATATTAGTAAATTTGCGCGAGCCTTTCAAGAAGTGTTTGGAATGCTTCCAAAGGATTACCGTAAAGCAAAAAAGTGATTTAACTTTTGGGCTGTTTTCTTGATTTACTTTTCCCTTTGGAGTAGTTAGAGACTGCAAACCGGTGTAGAATGACAGCGTAGTTAGTTATTACTAACTACGCTGTCATTTTATTTTAAGGAGGTTTCAAAGATGGAACAAACGGTGAAGAAAAAGTTTGGCATTCGCGATATTATGACGATTGCCGCAATGATGGTCATCAATTTTGCTATTGCAATGATAATTGGTATGGTTACATTGCCTTTTCCGGTAGTATATTTGTACGGCTCTGCCGGAATTGATGCATTTATCGGCGCAATCTTTTATCTGGTTGCAGCAAACCGCGTCAACAAACACGGACTGTTGTTTGCATGGGCTGCGGTTTATGGGGTGATTCAAGGAGTTATGGGTTATATGTTCTTGATTCCCTATTTTTTGATTGTAGCTCTCGTTGCCGAACTGTGCATGGTTGGCAAGAATACATACCAAAGTGCGGTTCGTAACCGAATTGGCTGGATGGTCAACTCAATCGGTAATTTTGTAGGTTGTGCCGTACCGTTGTGGTGGTCCTGGGACAGTTATCAGGAAATGGCTGCAAACAGTGGTTTTGATGCCAACACTTTAAATATGCAGCTCTCTATGGTAACGTCTCCTGCGCTGATGCTTTTGGGCGTTGTTATTACTGCGGTTCTTGCAATCCTCGGCACGTTGTTTGGCCAGCGTCTGCTCAGAAAGCATTTCCAAAAGGCAGGCATTGTAGGATGATGGCCGTATCAAAAAGCAGACGGATTGATCGAATTGACGGGCGCACAGTTCTTTTCCTGACGCTGTGCGCTTGTCTTGTTACTTTCCTTACAACAAGTTTTTTAGGACATGGAATTTTTACCCTTTGGATTTGTTTGATCCTGTGCTGGTTTAGTTTGTTTCGTCAGGCGATTGGGTGCTTTTCAATTTATATGGTTGCACTTGTATGGCTACTGATTGAAATGAAATATAAAATCAGTGTCCCATCTCCACTGTTGCTCAGCATGGTTTACAAACTTTTGCTTCCGGCTATGCCTGCCTATCTTCTGGCTAAAATCCCCTCTGGCAAATTAACGGCCAGCTTGAGAAGAATGCCGATTTCTACCCATATCATGCTTGTATTGATCGTCATGCTCCGCTTTGCGCCGACTGTGCTGCATGAATTTGGAGAAGTCAGGGAAGCCATGAAAATTCGTGGCTTCTTAAAATCGGTCGGCAATGTTTTGAGGCATCCAATGGACACGTTGGAATACGCCATTGTTCCGATGGTGTTCCGCTCCTTAAAGATCGCGGACGAGT
>ENA-OPRR01000820-OPRR01000820.1-human-gut-metagenome-genome-assembly--contig:-NODE-820-length-30180-cov-3.395054_pt1 | contig 30180 bp, 30 predicted proteins | sample MGYA00241796_ERZ501883 | MGnify/ENA primary metagenome ERZ501883 (study PRJEB25962, sample SAMEA2042406) | human gut metagenome | biome: human gut; feature: human-associated habitat; material: faeces...
AACAAGCTCTTTTGCATTTCCTTGGTACAATCTCATATTTCCACCTCCACTAAATTACAGGTTTCTTAGCAATCTGCTTTTCCAGTGCTTCGATTGCTGTTTCAAAATATTCGATACAACATCTACGTGATTCCTCACACCCTTTATCATCAATGCGTTTTAACCAATCCACTTGACCTTGAAACGCCTCTATCGCTTCTCTAACTTTCTTCTCGTCCATCATTTCACCTCACTAAATCTCAGTTTATCTTACGCTTCATCTGTTCCAAATGCCCACACACTTTATCTCTTTCGACATATGCGTCCATACCGATTTCAATAGTTAAATCATCATCAATATAACGCATTATATCTTCTATTGCTTTATTGTATCCTTGTAATCTCCCACGGTCTCTAGCCTTTCGTTCCTTACTATTCATAATTGACATGTTTTCATCTCCTAAATTGCTAAGTTAATTAACTATAAAATCAAAATGGACACAGTTAAAATCTGTTTCTTTTTCTGGGATTGGCATACACACTCCGACTGCATCTTTTACATACGGGATCCCATTTATCTCGATGACTTTCATCGGATAACAGCCTCCAATCCTTCGATTGCAGTCAATCTTTTTTCCAACAAGCTCTTTTGCATTTCCTTGGTACAATCTCATATTTCCACCTCCACTAAATCTCAGTTTAGTCTACTTCGTTCCAATCAATTGCCTGTCCACAACGCTCACAATATTTAGGCTTGTTTCCCAAATGGTAACCATCGCTATATATCGTCAATGGAATCCACCCACATTCTGGACATTTATAATGTGTTTTTTCGTCCGTTCCCTGTTCTTTTGGCTTCTTCGGAATCTGTTTTTTCTACTGCTATTCCGCATTCTTTTATTGTTCCGATTGCTCTATAATCTTTGTATTCGCAATCAAATTCGTTCATGTTGTTACATACTCCGCATATCGAATATGAACACGATTTTATATGACAAATCATTCTTTACCTCCACTAAAGCCTAAGTTTAATCGAATAAGCTCATTTGCCTATCCGGTTCATAATTCATCCACAAGACTTCTCTTTTCTTGCTACAGACCTGCGAATAACATGTTGTTTCTTGCCTGTGCCAGCTGTGCAATCGATCATTATACAGGTCATTGTCATACCCACTCAGTATTACCGGTCCCTTATGCTCCAGAAGAACATCAAGCAGATTTTCTTGCTCCTTATCCTCCATTTCACAGCGATACTGTTTCCCATGCCTGGTACCGAGTACATAAGGTGGATCTGCGTAAATCAGGACATTGGAATAATTAAACCTCTGTATCACATCTACTGCCGGCTTATTTTCAATTTGTACTCCTCTCAGCCGTTCAGCTGCCTGAAGGATTTTCTCTGGCAGATTACACCAGTCCTGCGATGCATAGGCTCTTTCTCTTCCCTGCACATCATTCTTCCAACCCACCTTTTCTCCGTTCGTCCGGAAACCATGTCCCATATTTAAACGTATGTAGAAGTTCACTGCTCTCTCGAAACTATCCTCCGGCACAGATTCAAAAGCTTCATCGTAGATCTGCCGGGCATACGGTGTATAATAAATCTCCCTGGCCAGACGCTCCGGTTCCTTCCGTATCCATTCAAACAAGTTTACCACATTTCCGTCCAGATCATTCACCGTTTCAATGTGGCTCCTGGGTTTATTAAATAAAACAGCTCCGCTGCCGAAGAACGGTTCCAAGTAGCTGTGATGTTCCGGGAAGAAATCTATAATCCATTTTGCAATAGACCATTTGCTACCTGGATATTTCATTACTGCTTTCACCTAATCACCTGATTCCTTAAATTCTTTGAGATTTTCCTTTATCCATTCTTTGTATTCTTGTGCTTCGCTGATTAAGCAGTTCAATACTGGCATAATAAACATCAATCTTTTTGGATCCTTCTCATTGCACATTTTTATGCGTAGCCTTGAAATCTCTTCTGCTGAATCGCAAATATCATTCTCGTATTCAAGTGCTTCGTCATGCAATTTATATATGTCAACCATATTTCACACCACCTAAATGCTAATCATCTTCTTCGAATGCGTAATACAATTTACAGTTCTTACAAGTTTCACAAGGTTCTCCATCACCTTTTAAAGTACGAAGTCCCGCACATCTATTCTCTTCATATCCGGGATGTTCGTGCTTATGAACCATATAGCAGTTATCTATACCTTGCTTTACTGTCCTATTCATACCTACACCTCCACTAAATCTCAGGTTTGCTGATTAAGTCCGGGTTTTCAAAAATATTCCCGATTACCTTTGCATAATCCTCCGTCGGCCCTAATGGCATATTTGGCACCCCAGGAGCCGATACATAAAATCCCACGCTATCCATATCCTGTTTATCTACGGGACAATATGCTTGGTATTTCCTAACTTGCTTTCCTACAGTATAGTTACCTCAAATTCATTTGCTTGCTCATAAATTCCCCATACAGATTTCTCATTTCGTCCCAGCTAATGCAACCCATTTCTTTTACTACCCATAAACCGCCCCAAATCATTGCTGATTTTATTTCCACCGGCTTATCACCTTGCTGATATAACCAATTTTCCAAAGTAAAATATGCAGCTGTCGGTGTTTTATTAATCTGATAATCCTTAATTGCTTCTTTAAGCGCTGCTTCGTGATGAGCGTGCACTTCAATTTTCCCGTCATCAATATTTTTTTTTAAACTCTCTAATGATGATAAAATTTCGTTCTTTTCCATTGCAATTCACCTCCACTAACTACTAATTTAGTTAACCAAAAGCCATCTGTCCTCTGTGTCTATATACAGTTAACGATGGCGCCCGTTCTCCAACTTTCAAATAGCCACAATTTGCTTCCACTAACTTTTGAGCCATAACCGGGACAACGCTATTCCCAATTCTTGCAACCTGTTCTTTGATCGGATACTTCTTCCAGTTTATATCACGATCAATGATATAGTCTTTAGGAAATCCCTGCATAAGCTTTAACTCCTCTGGTTTCAGCATCCGGAGGAAAATGTCTTTGATGATATACTTCTCTCCGTCAATGTAAATCACTACATTTACCAATCCAAACCTGTCTTTTGTAGTAATCGTTGCAAGTGGTTCTTTTAATTCTTGCCCGCATCCAGAACCATAATATTTGATCAGAAAAGCTGATACTAAACCAAAATGTCCAGGTGATGTAGTGATTGTATGAATTGGCTCATCACATCCCTGCCCAATTCCGGTCTTATAATATTTTGTAATAAATGCTGTTACTAAACCATATCTATTGCTTGTGTCTATGGTTTTAATCGGCTCCGAAAGCAACTGCCCTCTGGACTCTCCAACCTTCTGCTCACTGTGATACTGAATTAAAAACGCAACAGTATCATCGTTTTTCACAATATATGGCTCTGGATTTTCAAGAATATACTTCCTAATTCCATTTGCAATTCTTTTCTGTGTAGCTTCTGCAAGAGGCTTCTTTCTGTCAAAGATGGATTTCCCAAGATCTGACCAATCAATAAACTCTCCACACTGCTTCCACTTTGGTTTCGAATCTTTAAAATGTGTCTGTTCCGGCCAGACAATATCTTTTCCATCTCTGCGGAATATTGCATACCACCGTTTTCTTGTAGTAGGTGCTCCGTAATCGGCTGCTACCAGCTCCCGGCTATTAAACCTATAACCTAGACCCTTCATTGCTGTAATAAATTTCTTATAATCCTCGCCTTGTCGTTCCTTGATTGGGCGCCCTTTTTCATCCAATGGTCCCCACTTTTGTATTTCCTCTACGTTTTCCATTATTATTACTTCTGGCAGAATCTGTTTTGCATGTTTATATACTGCCCAAGGTAAAATACGAAGTCCGCTCTTACGAGGCTGTCCGCCTTTGGCTTTGCTGTGGCTGGTACAATCTGGGCTTGCCCACATCAGTGAAACTTTTCTTCCGTTAACATATTTTTGCAAATCAACCTTAAAAATATCTTCCGTTAGGTGAAGAGCATTCGGATGATTCACTTTATGTATCTTTATAGCTTCTGGATCATGATTTATTGCAATATCTACGCCTCTTCCTAATGCCATTTCTATTCCAACACTTGCTCCACCTCCACCGGCGAAGCAGTCTATGATTAAATCGTTCATATTTTCTCCTTCAGCAACCAGCAGTTGCAATCTATACTACTGGTTACGGTTTTTATTTAATACAATAATTTCGTGCCACATTTAGGACAATGTTCTGGTCTTATCTCATCAAAATCATCGTTTCTAGCTACTTCATAGCCACAGAAAGGACATTCTATGCCGTATGACTCCACGCGTGCATAACCATTCCATCCATGTTCCGGTCCACATTTTTTAACGCAGAAATAGTCGTCATCAACATGTTCACAACGGTTGCACTCTGGTTCTTCATCATCCGCAGTGTATATTATTACTTCCATATGTTTTCCTCCTAATTACATTCGAGTACCTACAGAATACTGTAAGTACTCGAAACCTTGATGACCTGATTAATTGAACGGAAGGTCTTCATCCAATCCGTCCGGAATATTCATAAAGCCATCATCACTGTTTGGCATTGAAGATGGATACGTTCCGGCTGGCTGATTCTGATAGCCATTTGGCATTCCTGCTGGCTGATTCTGATAGCCATTTGGCATTCCTGCCGGTTGATTCTGATAGCCATTCGGTGCTCCTGCCAGAGGCGCCTGCTGGTATCCTTGATTATTCTCTGGTGTTTTCCTTGATTCTGCAAAGTCATGTTCTTCTACAACTACCTCAGTCGTGTAGACCTTTTGACCATTTTTATTCGTGTAACTGCCTGTTTGGATCCTTCCACAAATTACGATCTTTGTTCCTTGACGCAAATGCTTTTCTGCAAAGTCAGCAAATTTTCCAAATTCTACGCAGCGGATGAAATCAGTATTCTCTTCACCGTTATTTGCCCTGCGTTTCCGGTCAACTGCCAGCGAATAATGCGCGACCTTTGTTTCTCCTGCCATACTGATCTCAGGATCCCTTGTTAATCTTCCCATTAAAATTACCTTGTTCATGTGTGTTCCTCCTTGTTTTTAACTTTAATTATTGTGATAATTGAACGATATATCCATTATCCTCCCTTCTTCTTTATTATTCGTTCTATATTTAGTATGGAAAAATGTAATCTGAATAAAAAAATGATACAATGATAGAAATGGAGGTACGGCTATGAGAAACACATATCAATCCCAGCAACTAAGAAAGATGAGGCTTCGTGCCTGTATTCGGCTTTGGGATCTACCGCTTTCTTATCTGGAATATGAATGGGGATGGAAAAGGGTGTCTGACATGAGACTTGATCTGGCGATACTATTAAGTGAGAAATTTCAGATTACTCTTCAGCAACTCATGGACTTACAAAAAAAATCTCAGGAGCCGGATTAAGCTCCTGAGAAATTATAGGGTAGATATAGAGTTACTTTTATCAAGGGCTTCCAACTTGCAGGATTGTACGCCCTCCTTACAAGAATCGTTTCGACTCTTCTTGTTTTTAGGTTGTGTTCCCCAACCATGGGAAAGTTAGGGAACAAGGAGATCATTTGTCTTCCGATTATGGGGAGTCGGAAGACATGCAAGATAGAAAACTTTCGGCTGATATTTACAGCCGATACATCCCTTAACTTTTGACGGCTAAGAGATGTAGGAATGTTATGAAATTGTGATTTTCGGCTTTTATAAAGCCGAGGCATTCTTGGACTTTTGACGGTTCAAGAATGCTAAGGATATTTTCTTGAGAAGCTTTAAGCCAGTGTTGTTCTCTCCGGTCTTTTTACGGACCGGAAAGAAATAAAAATACAAGGGAAAGAAAGATTATCTCTTTCAATAGTAGTATGATAAAAACTGATTTACTTCATTTTCGTGGACACGATTTATCATTTTGTTAAGCGTATTTCTTGCAATTAGGCTGAAATTTCCCCCTATATCAATAAGTGATTCCATCATACCTTCTTAAGGATATTATTGACTACAATGCTGGTATCAGAATATCCCTGCCACTCATATTTGATATTTGTAAATTTAGAACTTGCAGTTTCATTAGTGATAAGATCATACTTTGCCGCTTTTCCTTCCACTACTGCATTCTTTATTTTTTCAACTTTTGCGAGCTTATATCTTGCACTGTCCTCTTCTGTTACCGTATAGGTACCCATAGGAACCTGTTCAAATGAAGCGCTCTTTTCCACATAGCCATTCACGGTATTTGCTTTTACGTATTCCTCTGTAAATGTGATTTCTCTATAATACGTGTGAGTTTCACCACAAACATCCTCTCCTGCCATCTTAAACAGGAAGGTAATGTTGCCGTGTTCTTTATGAAAATCAGAGGCCTTGATCCGTTTGACTACTTCGGCAGTACGTTTTGGCATTTCTTTAAATGTAAAGGTCTGATCTGTATCATTCAGATCCTTGTGCTGTGCGATTAAAGTATCACCCAGCCAGATTTCCTGAAAAACAACTGCCTCTACACCGGCTAAGCCTTTTCCATTAAATTCTAAGACTGCTTCGTATACGCCGTCTGCTTCATCCGGTGCAATCTCACTTTCAAAGGTCAGAGGTTCCTTCTTACTATTCTGTAAAACTTCACCTGTCTTCTTATCCACAATGCTGGTCTTCACGATATGTTCCAGACCTACCTGTAACTTCTGATAAGTGATCTTATCTGTTATCGAGATGTTCGGAATTGCATACACTTCTTTCGCGCCGGTACCTGTTTCCGTTGCTACGGTATCTAAGCCCGGAATGGAAATAGTTTCGTACTCATTGTCCAGATTTTTATTATGTTCGAATAATACACTTGAGCCTAATTTAACAGTCGTTACTGCCGTCAGGTCCTGACCATTCAGCTTACTTCCGTCAAAAGTATCTACGATCTCAAATTCGCCATCAGTAGCATCTGGAGTGAAGTTCTGTGTCTTCTTAACCGTCTTACCGGCAGCATCTACATAATCTTTTCCGGTAGCTACGTCTACCAGTTTCCAGTCTAATGTATAAGTCTTTCCTGTCTGGAATCCGGTATAGGTTACGATATCATGGACTTCCATATTCTTCTTCGGGTACGCCATATTGGTCAGCGTGCCCGCATCATAAATATTGGTGTCAAAACCGGTGATTGTAATGGTCTGTGCCGCATCGTTGTAATCTTCATGTGTTGTCCATAATTCTTTTTTATCACCGTTTACGGCATACAGTTTTTCAAAGACTACATACTCTCCACTTGGCATGGAGGTTGCATCAAAGCTTAATTCTACCGCCTGTGAACCATTCTTTGTAGTTGGTGTAAACTCTGCAGAACCGGTAACTATGTTCCCAGTACTGTCAACAGCAGCTTCTTCTTTGTATTTCTGCATCAAAGTCGCTTCTAAGCGATAGGTCTGACCTGTCACTGCGCCCTTATAGGAAACCGTATCCACTACAGCAGCGTCCGAAGTTGGCATGACCATTTTTGTGTTCGTCTTCTTATCCACAGCACTGGTAGAAATAGACATACTGGTTACTGTCTGGTTTTCATCATTTTTATCCTTATGCTCTGCAAGGACATAAGTTCCTACCGGAGTCCCGTAAGAAGAAACGGTTCCGCTTAATGTTTCATAAGCAACCAATGTCACTCCGCCGAGACCGGATGCATCAAAGCTAAATGGTACGTTTATGGATCCTTTTGTTGCACTTGGTGTAAATCTCACCGTTTTCTCTACGACAACTGCTCCGGTATCTTTATTGATCAGCTGACCAGTCAAGGTATATTCTTGATTTGGTTTTAATCCGGAATAGGTTACTTTATCTGTTAATGACGCAGTACCGTTTGGAGTAAAGAAGTGTTCCCCATCTGCATTCGTAAGTTCCGTCTGAATATCAGCAACATAGAACGTCTGATTTTCATCATTTAGGTCATTATGGGTATCCATAAGGTCTAAGCGGCTCAGATCAGCCTCTTTTGTTTCCTTTGGTTCTGCATCGGCTGAAAACAGGGAACTGAAAAATCTTACTACCGGATTTTCCTTCTTATCTTCCGCTGTCTTAGGCGACATGGTTTCTTGAGCCTCTTGATCTACGTTCTTTTTCTTTGCACCGTCCTCTGCTGCTTTCACGTTCTCTACGGTATTGGCAATTTTTGTTCCAACAGAGGATAAGGCAAAGGTGGTGGCAAGGGAGTTAACCTCTTCACTTGAAGACGGATCAAATACAATATTTGCTTGTGGATATTTAGTCGAAACAAAACCATTTAGTAAAACAGAATTGTTTCCATCTCCATATAATGTTAAACTTTTGTTCGTTGCTATTACTGATGTCCAAGCAAAGATAGAATCATATTTATCAGAACTCAACTTAGGATTACCTCGAAAGCTGATGCTTCCAAAGAGATGTACATTACCGTGAAACATTTGATATAGATTTTCTGCATTTGTGATATCAATTTTAATGTGATTCTCTCCTGCTAAACCTCCACTCATTTGAGGATACAATGCAGCATTGGGATCAGTGTAAAACATTTTGCTGAAGTTTTTTGTATTACAGGTGTTTAAATTTAGATTTTTTAACTTTACACAAGCTTCTTCAAACATACTGGAAACATCTGTTACGTTGGAAAAATCAAATTTTGATAAATCTAATATTGCATTTTCTGGGGTTGTAGTACCACTATGATTATATCTTTTGAACATTCCCTGCATATTTGTCACTTTTCCTGTGTAAACATTCTTAAAGATAGATTTCTTACGTTGTATATCAGCAAACATATAGCTTGAATCTTCCGGGAATATTATATCCCCTTTATTATTTGAGGATATATGTAACGTCTTTGTGGATTCGTCCAAGTAAGCTAAGACACTCCTGTTATTCTTCATAGATAAGTCTAAAGTATCGCTTTGGGATGATGGCACAGTCGAATCATCAAATACAATTGTGTCATACTTATCTCCAGTAATCCAATTATTAATCTCATTCATACAGTCTTTTCTTAAAATTGGACCATATTTTAAAGTCAAATATCCAGTTTTCCAGTTCGCCATGCTCTTGTCAATCTTAGCAGCATTAAATTTTACTCCGCTTCCCCCTACAATCGCCCTGTCATCCAAAAACATATTGTCTGAAGTTGTTAATCCAGTAAAATCATTTGAGACGTAAATTGTTTTTAAATTACTGCATCTACCAAACATACCACTTCCATTTTTCACTGAGTATAATTGGTTATCACTTAAATCAATAGTAACTACAGATTTACAGTCAAGGAACATATTTTCACAGTTCTGCAAATTTGTTCCAAACAATCCACTTAAATCAATAGATTCAATCCCGGAACGAGCAAACATTCCACCTGCTGTCTTTAGCCCGTTTAGTTTGGTCGTACCCCAGTTTACGGATTTAAGACTTGTACAATCAAGAAACATATTAGTGGCATCTTCAAGAGTTTCATCAAACACATCGGATAAGTCAGCAGATACCATAGATTTACAACTATCAAACATTGCAGTGCATCGATATGCCTTTGGCAGTTTCCATTCAGCCATAAAATCTGTATTTGTGATTGCTGTTCCACCCATGAACATGTCTATCATAGTACAGTTTTTTAGATTCCATTTTTTCATTTGAGATGTAATAGAATCACTTATTTTTGAAGAAAATCTAAATAATCCTACAGCTTGATCAACATATTCAACATTCCATGTATCTAATCCCTTTATTGTGGTTAAGTTCGGACATTGCATGAAAGTTCCAAATATTGAGATTACTTTATTAGTAGTGTTTACTAAATCAGTGACGTTTAAGGAAGCAAGCTTCGGACAGTTATAAAAAAGTCCTAAAAGATTCTTCATAAATTCAGTATTTGCATTACTGGTTGTAAAATCAAAGGTTGTGAGATTACTAAATCCAGAATACAAATAACTACAATCTTCCGGGTAAGCAGGATATAAATGATCATGCTTTCCTGCAAATGGTGTGATGGAATCCACATGTAATACGGTTCCCTCATAATATGCCATAACAGTTCCCGTACCTTTTGCAGAAATATCGACTGCTCCTTTCGGAGAATCCTGTCTCTGCCCATAGACCACATCTGTTGCCTTGGTGATATCGAAGCCTTTTGTAGCAAAAATAGACTTATCATTCTGCTGATACTCCAGCATGGAATAATCCTGTTGATATACAACATAAACATCAAAATGTTTCTTATCGCTCGAACCACTTTGAGTTAATGTCTCATAATCAAGCTGCTCAGCTTCAACTACAGAACCGTTTACCTCAAAATAAAAGCGAGGATTTGTCAGTCCGTTCGGTTCTTTAATTGCTCCGATATTGAAGCTTATATCCTCTTTATGACTGAAACCGAGACGTAAGCTGTCCACGTAAGTACCGTTTTTTAGTGTCCCTTTTCCATGTAATGTAATTGTGTAGTCATCAGTGGTATCTAATGGAAGTGCTGTTTTCCCTTTTCCGTGATACAATTTTTCTGTAATAACATATTTTTTACCGCGAAGTGTTTCGATATTGAAACTAAACGGAACATATTTTTCTACATCCTTTTCTTCGGCAGTAAAAAAATAGTAACCAGATAACGGACGTTCTTCTTCAAAGCTGTCTCCCGGAAATAGTTCGCTTTCAAACTCGTCTCTTGTAAGCGTTTTTACTCCCAGCTGCGTACCATCAGCTTCACAAAAAACATATACTTCATCTTCATTTAAACGGAAGTATCCATTTTCTGTCTGGAAGATAGTTCCATAGTCATCATTTTTAGTAACAGAGTAGTTTGCACCTGCCCCCGGAATAACATATTGGTAATCAAAGTCATCTTTTCCATAAGTGAGACTTCTGGACTGTACAATGACCTGTCCCGTTGTAGGATCCACAATCTGACCTTCCAATGTATAGGTCTGACCGATTGTCAATCCCTTCATATTTACCTTATCCTTTATTCCTTTTGCGTCATATTCTAAGATGTCTTTTGAAACATTTGTTGACTCAATGATCGGTAATGAGATGGTCTGGCTTGGGTTTTTCACATCTCTTTCGAATGCGATTAAACTTAAAAAGTCCTGATCACCATAAACACTGCCCCAAAGTTCTACAAAAGAATGTAAGGTTTGTCCTGCATACCTCTGTTTCACCGATTCTGGAACATTGTAGGTTAGAGTAAAGGTATCGTCAAAGCATCGGTCGGACATTTGTTTTACTGCTGTGGAAGCCGTGATATTCTTTCCGTCTGCACCTTTCACTGGTGTTCCGTTCTGGTCTACTAATGTACCTACAAATTTATAGATGAAAGAAGATTCCAATTCATAAAATCTTGCAGGAATGTTATGGACCTTTACGGTATCTTCAAAAACACTGGCTCCTGCGATAGAACTGTCATGGAGTCCGGTTGTCTTTTCTGTCATTGTGGTTTCAAGTGATGGGAAATAAAGGGTTTCATTAAGATCATCCAGATCTTCATGAGCACCTAAGAGTTTGCTATAATTTGGTGTTCCATTGGAAGTTAAGGCATAAACTCTTACACATGCTACGATTGTTTTACCCTGTAATGTATGTAATACTTCTGTTGGAACCTCAAGACCGAGATTCGCCATACCATCATAGCCGTCTCCTTCGGTAATCTCTCCGCCGGCTTTCAGATCATTTCCTTTTGCGTCTTTGATATATTCACCGGTTGCTTTATCCTTTAGCTTTAATTCTGCATAACCAGTTGAGAGTCCATCAATTGACACTTCATCTCCAATGATATAGCCATATTCATCATTCATGGATCCAATTGTAGAGGAGCCTGTAGTCGTATCTAAGACCTGTGTGGCGATTTCAATCTGAGAGTTAACGATGGTTCCAAAATCCCAGACCATGCCGTTTTGGTCGATGGTGAATTTTCCCTTGTACATTTTCAGGTCCGCATTACCGGCGCAGCGAAGCTCTTCAATGCTGTATTCGCCAAATGGAAGAGCGCCTTCGTTATCATCTAAAATACTCAAATCCCCAAACCAGAGTCCGCTTTTCGCCTGCTCTCGGTTGGTGTTCTGGGAGTGTTTTACATAAGAGGACTGGCTGCTGAAATAACCGTTTTCATCCGTGTAAACGGTATGCGCTTCACCACTAGCTACATTGGTGATCTTAAACGGGATATTTGCCATGATTTTATTCGTAGCACCGTTCTTCTTTGTGAAGCTGAAATCTCCACGCATAACCGTGTCTGTACCTTCAAACACATTACCGCCGGAAATACTAGACATATCTCCTTCTTTCTGGATCTGCACCAGATAAAGGTCATCTCCGCCTTGTCCGTTTTGGTCTGTTAACGAAAGGTTGTTTTCATAACCTTCCGGTGCTTTGGTTTCTTGGATGGTTACGGTACCTCGTGGGATGGTTACAAAGTTTCCAACTTTAAAAAATGGATCACCAGATACTTTGTAACTATCTTCTAAGATAGCAACTGCAGTTTCTTTGCCGTCACCTAAATCTTTCATTTTAGATTCAATTACCCAAGTCCTACTAGCGTTTTGTGGAAGATTATCTTTCGTATAAAGTCCGTCATAATATCTTACTGTAAACTGTGCCCCTGCAAGAGAAGCACCGCCTTGAACCTCTTCGCCAGTAATGCGGTCCAATTTTTTAATCACAATAGCAGCAGGGTCATCAATTGGTTTATCAGAGACTGTCACCGTTTTTGTTCCGCTGTCAGGTACAACTGCGGTTGTAACGGTCTTACTTAGTTCGTATCCTAATGGAGCTTTCGTCTCCTTAATATAGTAAGTACCCGGATTTAAAGTAATTGTGTTTGACACGCCATTTGCATTGGTTGTCAATGTACCAACCTTACTGGTACAACTGCTATTACTATAAACACCATATTGTGCCCCATTTAAGGAGTACATGTCATTTCCATTCGTCATTGCAGTATTAGAGGAAACTTTTTTCAGATTTAATGATCCGCTATTATACGTTTGACAAAGCATAGCCTGTGCACGCTTATTTCCATTTGAATAGCTAGTAGACATGGTATAGCAGGTATATCCGGAAGGTGGAGCCGACAATTTTAACAAATTATTGGCTTTCGCAATCAATTTGTTTTTTGCGCTACTGCTTAATCCGTAAAATGCGTAATTTGCTTCTGAATTGCTTCCCAAATAATACTTTGCATAGATATAAGAAATGATAATGTGGCTGTATATATATTCATTTTTCTGAGAACCATCCCAGATATTTCCGTAAGATGCCCGATACTTTGAGTATCCCGGTCCACCATACGCATAATATGCCGCTTTTCTTACATTGGTATTGTACATCACGGATGCAGAATAATAACCGGCTTTCGGTGCTTTTCTTCTTGGTTCGATACAATAAGCGTATTTTCCTTCATTGGTAGTATAGTATCTTGTATTATAAGATCCATACCAAAGCTTTGAAGACGGCACATAAAGGTAAATACTTTTCCTTGGTTCTGCCGCTGCTCGCTTCATCGTTGCAGGAGCTGACCTCTCCGCCGCTTGCGCTTCCTGCGCTTCATAGGCTTCTTTTTCTTCTATTTCTTTTTCTGGATCCAGTTCCTGATACTCCACTTGGATTCGGATGTCTTCTTCCGGCATTTTAAATGTAACCTTTCCTTCTTCATCCGTCTCCAGAACTGATACGACCTCTTTTGTTTTTTCGGATACTGCTTGAATAGAGGTCATCTGGTATCCATAATCGGAGGAAACATATACCGTAACCTCTTCATTAGGAGCAACGTCCTTTTCCGTTTTCACTCCCTTTTGCTCCATTTCTTCCTGCTGCTTCAATGCTTCCTGCATGGGAGTCCATGGATCTTTTTCATCTGCTCGGATCTCCTTCTCTTCCATTGGAAAAGATAGAGTTCCAAATTCTGGTACATCCAAAATTACTTTGTAACTGTCTTTTTGAGGTTTTTCCTCGCTTTCCGGTTCTTTGACATCTGACCCATCATCAACTTTTTCTGGTTGTCGCTCCGGTGTCGGAACAGTTTCTGTATTTTGGGACGTATCGTCTTTTTCTAAAGCTTCATCCCGGTTTTCAGACTTATCTGTTTCAGAGGTGTCAGATTCTTTCGATCCGGATTCCTCTGCTTCAGAAGTATCCGTTCCCGCTTCTGCTTCTACTGTTTTCCCGTTGCTCTGTGGTTCCGCGGCAGACGCTGGTAACACAGACGGCATGACTAATGAGACAGCTAATAAAAGTGCTAGAATTCTTTTTTTGATCATCTGCCTTCTCCTTTCTTATAGTCCGTAGACCAGTTTCCCACTTTTCCTTAGTTCGATTGCTTTTTCTTTTGATACAACCGTTACGGTACTTTTTATTGGAATCATTACGGTTTGCTTGGGATTGGTGGAAGACTTAACTTCCTCCCCCTTTAAGTAATCATCTAATGCCCTCGCGTCAGCAGTAAATTCATAAGTCAGATCATAGACCCCTAGTTGACCAGTATCCACCTGATCTAATCCTTTTACGTTCATTTCTTTTATGATTTTATGATCATAGGTTTCTTTGGTAAGATAAGGTTCTTTTTTTGCATTTAAAACCATGTACTGCTCCCGAAGAACCAGCGCTACACCATGCAGGCTCTTTTCATCAAACTTTGTGATATCAACGGTATTTTTTGTTTCCATTCTCCAGCATCCAAGACCTAACCCGATAAAAGAAGCAAGGACTGCAATGCACGTGATTACTTTCTTCATAGTCTTCCTCCTAAAAATCCCTCTGCTTAGGAAATAAAGTGTCGCAGAGGGATAAGTGTTATTGTGGTTTGTTTTTTTCAAATTCCTGCCATGCAGATGCATAGTCTTTAAAACTGCCCTTTTGATAACTTTCCGCATATACTAAAACATCCAAATCTCCGAATTCTTGTTCGTCTGCTGTTTCATCTATACTAATCTTAGTAAATAAGCTAGTCGTCAATTCATTCTTTTTGAGTGCTTTTTTGTAGTAGTAATATCCCTGATCGTAGTCCCAGTCCGTTGTATTCCAATCTACGTTACAATAATCTTCCATATCGCTATTGGTAAACAAGGCACGTACGCGTACATAACAATCAGAAGGTCCTAAGTTTTTAACTTTTACATCCTTTGTTATGACATCCCCCGGATGTACCTCAGCCGGCGGATCAAAATTTTCTTCTATTGTTATATTGCTTCCACCGATTGTTGTTTGATTTGTTGCAAAATCTGCATCCATCAGATAAGCTGCTATTGTTCCAATTCCGAGAACTGTTACTAGCAGGGCGATTCCAATGATTACCTTTTTCTTCATCTTTTAAACATCCTTCCTTTTCTTTCGAAATGTAAGATATGCTCCGGTTAGGCAGATTCCTGCAACAAGCATATACAGATATCCATAATCTCCTGTCTGCACTTTACCACGGGTGTTTATCTCTTCGGCTGAAAAAATCCATACGATTTCTTCATCCTCTAAGGTGTAATCGTTATCCAATTCTTTTGGTACGTCCACGGTATATGATAAATGCTGCTCTTTTCCAGCTTTTAATTCAGTAATCTCTTTTCTCTCTATGGCGTCTGCCATTGTTCCTTGGAAGATTTCGTTTCCGTCCAATTGAATTGTCAAACGAATCTTATTCAATAAATCACTGTTACTGTTCGTTTCCTGTGCAAAATACAGTTTTACGTTTTGATCGCTGTTGTTTTTCAGCACCGCTTCATCTTGATAAACATCACCCGGCATCATATCAGAAAAATTCACAAAGAAATTATCGGGGTTAGCAAAAAGTTCTTTGCTCTTTCCTTGATATACAACACTTAAAGCATCTTTTTTTGTAACAGTATTGATCTCATAAGGTCCTGTCTCTTTACAGCTTTGGATTTCTACATTCCCCCAAGGTTTCCCCGCGTCAAAGTTCGGATCAAAATTCTTACTCTGGATCGCATCAGTCTTAATCTCTAAATGAAACTGTTTCTCTTCCATTTCTTGCGGAAAATCTATCGGTATTTTTATTCCTTTGAAAATATCTGTGGCATCTCCGTGCTTTAGTACTTCCTTGTAATAGTAATACCCGTCTTCTGCAAGGAACCAGTTTTTACCGAGTTCCTGATACGACTCATCCATTCCTTCAATGTCAAATTCCATCTTTGCTCGCACATAGCAGTCATATCCTAGATTGCTGATTCGCGGGATTTTTGAAATCATCATTCCCGGAAGAACCGTTGGATTATCCTGAAAAGGTTCTTCTTCACCTTTTTCATTGATCTGATATTCGTCCAGTTCAATGTCTACCACTCCGGTATGTACAGGATTTGTAACTCTGGTCTCTGTCATGGCTTGAATCGTAAGGATTCCAAATAACAGGACAGTCAAAAGGCAGGCGGTTAGAATGATCTTTTTTTTCTTTTCCATAGGTTTGCCCTTTCTTTGACTGATTTGATAGGAAAGACCGTAAGCTTCTTCAACTACTGTGAATCAACCTACGGTCTATCACCTAATTCAAGGTTGAATTAGCTGCCTATTGATTACTGATTTTTGATGTCTGTGTTTGCATTTTCTGGTTCAGCTACAACTGTAGATGGAGCCTGTTTAGAGAGAACTGCCCATACATCAGCTGGTTTTACTTTACCGTCAGCATTGTTCCCATCAAGAGCATCTTTACCATCATTGATGTTTGTTGTCTGGATACCGTAAGCATTTACTACGATATTCTGTGTTGTCTCTTCTAAAGCTTCATCTTCTACTACGTTAGCAAATCTTACCCAGTCAAATAAAGAACCAGTTGTCTGATCTTTGGTAAGAGCTGTCATCTGCTCATCTGTTCCATAAGCGTAAAGGTGTGTAAATGTTTTCTTAGCTTCATCTTTCTTAGCTGTTCCAACTTCTACCCAACCGTCTTTTACATCATAAGAGAACAGTTCTGTATCTTTCTTTTCGCCAGCCTTTGTTCCGTCATCGCTTGCAATTGTCACATTTGCATATGGAACAACAACCTCTAAGAATACATACTCATCATTGATTCCATCATTTTTGATCTGTGGATCTTTTTTGATCTCCTGCTCCGGAACGATGTCCTTCGGTGGCTCCCAGTTTGGTTCCTGAAGGTCCAGACTGATCTTACCTACTGTAAAAGTGTTTGTCTGTGTATCGCCATCTGTGAAGTATGCAGCGATTCCACCGATTGTCATTACTCCTACGAGTCCTAATACGAGTGCTTTGTTTCTTGTTGATTTTTTCATGTTACCTTCTCCTTTTAATGAATTGTATTTTTTCGAGCTTATTTTTCGTATCCGTTTCCCTTTACACTTCGGGTCACAAGGGTAAGCTCATTCCCTTGTTTTTTCCATTCACTGCCATTCCATTTTTATAGGGAACAACAAATTTGTGGATGGCTGTTTATGGAAATTAAGGAAAGCAGGTTTCTGAATCTTTAAAAAGTGGTCGCAGAGTATTTCTTTTCATCAGATCAGAAACCGGCTCCCTTCATCCGAGCAGAAACACTAGGTGATTCCCCGGCCTTTCGCTCTAATAGTAGTATGTAAAAAGACATTTCACAGTTTGGTCACATCCTCTAAAAAAAACAACAAAAAATAGTCATTATAGAGACTACTTTTAGTCTGCATTATGACTAACATTTCAGCCGATATAGTGACTATTGTTATGAAGGTTTTTCAGCAGAAAATAATTATAAATGTACAAAAAAGACCTCTTTGTTCTGAGGTCTTTCTTGTCTATTATTTTTTTGCACCACAGCTACACTTCCAGCCTATCGTTTTTTCTTCCGTCCATGCTTCTCTATCTATGATCCATTGTTCTTCATAATGTCCCACTGCATCGTGATGTTTGGTTCCCACCTGTTTTTCTTTTACAGAATATCCACCTCCACAAGAAGCAGAGTGTAAACCTGCGCTTTCTGTATTTGTACTAACATGTCCGCATTTGTTGCAGACAGCATAATATTCATAAATTGGTTCCTCCCAAGCTGCTTGTTCTTCGACCCATACCTTTTCATTATGACCTACCGCATCATGGTAGATTGTTTCCGTGATCGGAATCGTATACTGATGTTCATGGTTTTTCTTTTCATCCTTCGTTTCCTTTGTTTGTTTTGAACGCTCCTCTTGTAAAACATCATCCTTTGAGGAATCTTCGGTACTTGCGCCTTCTGTTTGTAAAGCCTTCTCTTTTTCAGCTTTAGTTTCCTGTTTTTTCATGTTGCTTCCGGCTTCTTCAATTCCTGAAGCTGGATGGTTTAGAGCTTGGTTCGAGGTAAAGGCATATACACCTATGCCGGCTACTCCTACCACACAAGCCGCTATGGTTGCTTTAAACGCAACAGATCCCTTTAATGTACAAAAACGCCCCTTGGTTTCTAGTTTTTGAAATTGCGTCGCTTTTGATATCTTTTTTTCTATCTTTTCCCAGAGTTTCACATCGCCGATACCGATTACAACAAAATCCAAAGATAAGTCGTATTGATCCAACAGCCAGAGAAAGAACGGGAATGGCGTAACACTGCGGATGATGAGACCATGTGCCTTTAATTCCTCCGCCTTTCGTTCGATTTTTTTCTTTGAATAATGAATATTACTTAAAACCGTACCATTGGGAATCTCTAACTGTTCTGCGATTTCTTTTGTAGAATACCCTTCCTGCCATAAAAGGATACAGGTTTTCTGCATAAACGGGAGCTGACTTAACATTTCTTCCAGTATTTGTTTTCGTTCCTCTTCTTCCAAGTGCATTTCCGGCTGGTAGTCTTTCATATAGGTTCTCCGGTTAAATTCCTTCTCTGAACCATAAGAAGCCAGTTCTTCTAAAGAAAGCTGTTCTGAGTCCTCCTCGGCATATAAAGGATAGCTTTCTGTATTCGCAATGATTTTCGATGATTTTTTCCGCAATTCGTTTTTTACGGTATTTAGCACTATCATTTTGCTCCAAGCAAGAAAATGCTGCGAGTCCTTTAGCTGGTTTAATTCTGTGAATATCTTAATGTAAATCTCCTGCAACAGATCTTCGGTTTCTTCCGTGTTTGAAAAGTATTTCTTAATGATCCCCCGAAAATAAGCATAGGTGTTTTGATAAATGAATGTAAACCCTTCGGTATGTCCCTCCAAAGTCTGTGCAATGCTCTCTGTGAACGAAATCTCACACAATTGCATCTTGGTATCCTCCTATTTTTTTATAACAACATTATAACACTTTTTTTGATTATTCGAACACAAAAAAGAACTTTCCTTTCGGAAAGTCCTTTTTAAAATCTGTATTACTTCTTTGCTCCACAACTACATTTCCAGCCGACTGTTTTGGTTTCCGTCCATGCCTTCTTATCTACCACCCACTTATTTTCGTAATGTCCGGTAGCATCATGGTGCTTGCTTCCAACTTGCACTTCTTTCACGGAATATCCACCGCCGCAAGATGCAGAATGTAAGCCCGCGCTCTCCGTAGTTTTACTAACGTGTCCACATTTGTTACATACAGCACGATAGTCATAAATCGGTTCATCCCATGCCTCTTGATCTACTACCCATACTTTTTCGTTATGACCAACTGCATCATGTTGGACGGTCTCCTTAATCGGAATATTATAATTATGGGTATGGGATGGTTCTTTGCTTCCAGAAGAACTAGAAGTATTCTTATTGGTGTCTTTCTTATTTTCTGTCTTATTAGATTGAGTTTGCTTTTTTACCTCAGTAGCAGATACTACTTTTTCCGGATTTGATTCCGGCGTCTCTGCCTTTGCTTTTACTTCTGTTCCGTCTGATTTTGCAATCGGCTGGTTCTGGCTACCCCAGACCACTTCTCCGGCATCCGCCTTTGTTACAGCCTCCTCTTGGGTAACAACAGTTACTTTAATCTCTTTTTCAATGCTGGATATGTCATTTTCCCCTTTTACGATTTTGGGAGATTTTTTTGTATTGTTCTTTTCGTTTAAGTAATCTGTTAATGCCTGTGCGTAAACCTTGATTTGATAAATCGCCTTGTATTCACCCGGAGAGGTTAGGTCCACTTCTTTGCTGTCTACAGATACTTTTTTTACAATGGTGTTGTCATAAGTAACATTATAAAGGAAATCAATTCCTTCTGCATTTTGAAGTACAATACGGTCGTCCATTCCTGCTGTTACTTCTGCAATATCCTCCGTCTGGAAGGTAACTGGAGTGACCGCCTCTACCTTTTTTTTTGTTTCCTTTGGTGCTGCCTCTTCTTTTGTTCCACAAGCTGTAAGGCTGGCGATCAGAAGAAGTGAAAGTGTAAGTGCTGTGATTCTTTTTTTCATAGTTAATTCTCCTTTTTCTTTTTTTCTACTGTTAGTATGAGGAAAATTCTCCTTCGTTCTTTTTTCTGGACAATATTCCTTACCTATACAGACAACGTTAAATGCAAAATTATTTTAGTTTTTTTAATATTTTTTTAAAAAATTTTTTTATCTTTCTTTCATAATGGTATCCTCCTAAATAAATAGTTTGAACTTTACAGATTCACTTTCTCCTTTCTTCTGTATCAATTTGTTCTATTTATAGGATGAAAAGTAAAGCGAAAAACAATAAAATGAGTATAGGCTAATTACTTCCCAGAACTTCTCTTAATACTTCTTCGCATACTGCTTCAGACTTATGGATTCAGAGCCGTTCCTAAAAAGACAAGAAAAAACCGCGCATTAGCACGGTCTTTTTGCTGCAACCTGTTGATGTAAAGTATCTTCTGGTAATGATATTTTTCTTAAACTATCGCATAGATAAAATGAACTTTCTGTAATTTTCTTTAACGAAGTATTCGAAAAATCTACGTTATTCAAATTTCTACACTTAGCAAAAGCATATGCTCCAATTTCCTTCAATTTTTTAGAAGCTTTTACAAATTCTAAACTACTGCATCCACAGAATGCATATGCTCCAATTTTTATCACATTCTCTGGAAAAGTAACCTCTTTCAAACTCATACAATTGTAAAAAGCTTCGTTTTGAATGACTTTCAACTTGTTTGGAAGTATGATCTTTTCAATTTTTGTACAGCAGTCAAATGCTGCTCCTCCGATTGCCAGAACCTCATCGGAGAATTGTACTCTTCGTAAGTTTTCACATTTCCAAAAGGCACCTTCCCCGACAGCGCATACATGTTCCGAAAAAATCACTTCCTCCAATTTCGTCGCATTATAAAAAGCATACTGAGCGATTGCTTTTACGTTATCTGGTATCACAATGATCCCAGACTCTGGAATATCTTTATTTTCTACTTCAATTAAAATTCCGTTTTTGATAATCATTCGTATCCTCCTTTCTTTGTTGCCTGATAGGAAAAATTCCTATCAGGTCTTACACAGTGTTCTCAAACCATAGGATGAGACACTTATATTTCCTTTATGGTTTTCAGAATAAAATCACCACAATTTGCGAAAACACTGGAATCGTATTGGAACAAAGAATTTCCAATAAATACTTCAGAAAGATTAGTGCAGCCGAAAAATGCGAACGCTCCAATTTCCCTGACTGATTTTGGAATGGTTATACTTTTCAGCGATTCACAGTTAAAAAATGCTGATCCCTCAATTTCCGTTAGACAATTAGGAAGTCGGATATTCTTCAAACTGATGCAGCCATTAAAGATGTCCCTCTCAATTGTTTTTAATGAATCTGGTAATAAAACCTGTTCTAATTTTTTACATTCATAGAATGCACCTTCTTCAATCTTCTTAACCGTATCAGGAATCTTGAGCCGACATAATTCCATGCAGTTTTTGAACGCACTAGCACCAATTGTTCTTAATTGAACAGGGAGTTCCAGTTCTTCAATACCTGTATGTAAAAAAGCTCCACCCGGAATGGATGAGAGACCTCCCGGCAGACGCACTTTCCTTAAATTTTTACAATGCATAAAGACACATATATCCAATGACTTCACTTCTTCTGGGAGAATTGCTTCTTCCATGGTTTCACAACAATAAAAAGCAAATTGTCCTATCCTTTTTAGGGATGATGGAAATTTCAAAGTTTCCAATTTTTTACAATTATAAAACGCTCCGCTTTCAATTTCTTGGATATTTTTAGGAAGAATCACTTTTTTCAATCTTATACAATCACGAAATGTATGTGTTCTTATTACCGTTTGCCTTGTGTTAAGATTTACTTCTCTCAATCTTGTGCACCTTTTAAAGGAATGACCTCCGATCAATTCTATGGTTTGAGGGAATCGTACTTCCTGCAAATCAGTGCAATACTCAAAAGCAAGCTCTCCGATCTTAGTTAATTTTGTCTTGGATAGATCTAAGTCTTCCAAATCTGTACAACACGAAAAAGCTCCCCTCTCAATGGACTTTAGTTCTTCTGACATACTTATACGCTCCAAGCAGCTGCATCCAGAAAACGCACATTTCCCAATTACAGCTACATGTTCTGGTAAAATGATCTCCCTAAGTCTTTGACAGCCCGAAAAAGTTTCATCCTGAATGATCTTTAAGCAACTTGGCAACGTGATTCTTTTCAGTTTTGTACATTTGTTAAATGCCCCTTTACCGATTGCATAAATGCTGTCATTCAATTCAATCTTTCGCAAGTTATCGCAAGCATAAAAAGCATGTTCCCCGATTGCCTTGATCCGTTCAGTCAAAACTACTTCTTCTAAATCAGTCACGCCTGAAAAGGCATTTTTACCAATTACTTCTACCGTTTCTGGAACAATGAAAAGACCAGAATCAGAAATATCCTCGTTTGTTACTTTTTGTAAAATATTTTTTTTGATTTCCATAAATATCCTCCTTTATTCTTCGTAAAACCAGTCAGCAACAACTGTTAAAAAATGTTCAACAGCATCTAATATTTTGATGATAAAACGGCTCATACTTATACCCCTCCAGAGTTTTAGTTAGAAAGTTCCATATTTTACACATGCTATCCTCCTAAATTCAATATTTTAAACATCACAGATCTTTTCTTCTCCTTTCTTCTGCTTAAATTTGTTCTACTTATAGAATGGTAATTCTTCTTTGAAACAAAAAAAGACCGCACATTCTGCACGGTCTTTCTTTCAGATCCTCAAATCCTAACGGACCGGATAATACCAAGTTTTTTCCTTTGTATATACGACTAAAAGATTATTGCAAATGATCTGCCTATTATTTTCCATGTAACTTCCAACCGGTGCTCCCTCACAACAGATCAGTCTGCAGCAAGGAAAAATCTCCGGATGCCCCGGATCCAATTGGTCGGGAGGAACAAAGAACCGCGAATTTCTAGCTCTCAGTCTTTCCATGATTCCTTGATATTCCTCCTTCAAGACTCCAAAGTAGAGCTTTCCCTTTGTCAATTTTAACAGTGCCCGGTCATTGAAAACAACCTCTTTTGGAAAAACAGGAATTTCCGGATGCTGGCTTTCTATTCTTTGTTTTTCACAGACTGCCTGCTTCACATACCGATGGAAGATATTACCGCTTAATTCTACGGAAATACGGTCCCCGTTTATCTCGGATTCGATCCCTTGATTCTGCAATATTGGCATCAGGTAAGGAATCAGTTCCTTTCGTATCTTGAACGATCTAGGCATGAGCGCCACCTCCCATTTTCTGTACCAGTTCCAGCAGACTGAGGTTTTCTTTCTGCACTTGGATACAGTTCTTGGCAGCAATTCTGACCAGACCTTTTAACTCCTCGATTTCCTTGATCAAGACGCCCAGATCATCTTTGTCTTCCGCACAGTCTTCACAGAGAATTACTTGTTCCGGCTTTTCTTCTTCTGGTCGGATTGTCTGTCCAGTCAGTTCGCAGCTTTTCGGCTTTTGCGTAAATACATATACCGTCTCGCCTTTTCTGGTTGTCTTATACCAGTCGAACCGGTCCCCTTCCTTGACGCCGGCTTCTTCCCAGAAAAATTTAGGTACATTAAGTGCACGATACGTATTCGCTGTCTTAACTTCGTGCAGGAATGTCATGGATTTTCCCGGAAAATACTGATATCTCGCTCCGAAATCAAACTGATAAGATTTTCTGGTCGGTATTCCTTTCTGCAGTTCCGGATCCGTAGCGTCAGAAATTTCGATCCGTAAACAATCCTCTGCATAAACAGAAATCTTCCTCATCTTCCATTCCTTTGGAAAAATATTGGTAAAATATAAGATGTTGTTCTTTTTTGCGATTACTTCGCCGTCTGGTTTCCGCTTCAGCTTTCGGCCTCCCGCTTTTGTAAGGGAATGCAGCGGTAGCGGAACTGGGATTTTATAAGAACTTTGAGAATCTTATTTTTTTTGCTCCTTTCTTCTCTGATTTAGTTCTATCAATAGAGTGAGTGAACCACTGGGAAATAATAAAAAACCAAAAACTTAAAATAATTGCTGCTCTTCCTGTGTCTTTATCTGTAAGGAGGTGGTAAAATGATAGTATTGATATGGACGCTCCAGTTAAAGAGGAAAAACAAGGATACCATTAAGGATAACGATACAGACAAGGAACGATTATGGGAACGCATCCAGAAAGAACTGGTGCGAAGGAGGACACAATGAAGATTGAAAATATTAATTTTACCGACAGTATAAAAACTGCGCTTTCCGGAGATATGCGGGGGTTTGAATTTATATATCATCAGACCTACCGCTACTATCGGGCAATGATTGTCAAACAGCTGCCGAATGATAGCGAAGTCGATGATCTTCTGCAGGAGATTTATCTGAAGATCTTTAAAAAATTAAAAGATCTGCGGGCACCGGAAAACTTCTTTCCTTGGAGTAAGGAGCTGGTTTCGAACATGATCAAAAACGAACTCCGCCACCGGTCCGGAAAAATGTCATCAAACACCGAATACCGTCCTATGTATTCCTCTGAAGAAGAAGGAGCCTCTTTAGAGGATCTGACGGATCAAGAACGGGAATATAACCGAAGTACTTTTCTGGAGGAATATAACCCGGAACTTGCAGTGGAAAAAATGGAACTGAAAAAAACGATAGACGAAATGCTGGATCATCTTCCGGAAAATCAAAGAGCCTGTATTCTCCTATGGCAGGAAGGATACTCTACCAATGAAATGGCTGAAGCCCTTAACATTCCAGCAAATACCGTCCTCAGTAATGTCCGCTATGCAAAACAAAAGATCAAAGCCAATGTTCTGGACATGGAAAAGAAAGGGATCAAGCTTTACGGCATGTCTCCTCTTACCTTCTTCTTTTGGGTATTGGAGCAGTTCGACCATACCTACGCCGACACCTTGCCGATCAAAGGAGATATGGCGCTCTGGGAACAGATTGGAAAGACGATGCAACAAGCTGTCGCTACGTTTTCTGATGCTGCAAACCTTGCGAATAACTCAAGGGCTGCTTCCACAAACCATTTGCAAAACTCCTCTTCCACTTTGGAATCAGTCCATGCTTCCAAGCCCAATACCGGTACGGATATAGGAACAAATAAAGGAATTGATCCGGGTGTTCATTCCGGAACCGGCTCAGGAATTTATTCCGGAACATCACATACAGGAGAAATGGCAGCTGCTACGGTCATAAAAGGTACTGCGACTGCAACCACACACACGCTTATCATTAAGGTGCTTATTACCGTGATTACCGTGATCACAGTAGGAACTGGTGGATACTTCACTTACAAGCACTTTACTTCAAATGCTTTCGTGGACTACGATCAGGAAACATCTGGAAATATGGTCAAGAAGAAAGATACCTCAGACGCAGATACCTTGGCACAGGAGCTTGGGTATTATCCATTAGAAAAAAAGACCTATGAAACCTATTGGAGATTGGTAAATGATACTCCTCGTTTAGATCCGATCACCCTAAAAGAAAATACTTATCTTGCAGCAGGATTTACTGATTTGGATCAAGATGATAGCGACGAATTTTATGTGTTGTCTTCGGGTAAAATCGATAAAGATAAAAACTCTGACTCTGCCAACGATGACATCTCTTATTATATCTACAATATTTCTGTCTTTGAGCAACAAGGAGGAAAATGGGTAAGTCAAGGGATAGAAGAATTCCGTTGTGAATCCGAATTATGTGATAACTTTGAGAGAAAGTTTTATGTTCATGAAAATAAATTCTACCTTTATGATGTTGCAGTTGCTGGCAGCTTTTATGAAGGATACTTGGATGTCTCAATCGTCCAGTATGATAGTGATAAACTTAGTACAGTAGCATTGACAAAAGATTATATGGGAAATCCGCTAAATAAGTTAACTCTTGTCCAAAGTATGCATGAAGAAGATGTTGTTAGAAATAAGCAGATACTAGAGGATTACGATATCCATTGTCCAGATGAAGTTTTTGATTTCAATTTACAATTTGATGATTCGTTTCAATTTATATCTAAAATTTATGCAACTTCGTTTGTAGGAGCCGGAAATATTTACGCTTATGATACATTGGAAGAAACCGGAAAAGAAGGACCTGTTAAGATCACCTTTACCGATGATGAAAACGAAACCTACCAATTCTTTAACGAGGAGCAGCTAAAAAGCATCCGAAAGCAACTCCGCGTCCCTGAGTCCGACCACATCACTACCACGGTCGATGAATATGTTCAATTCTGGGAAGGAACCGGAATTAAATATGTATATGTTTCGTTTGATGATGGTAATGGGCACGCTTACGCTAAAGTGGATGTAGAGGATGCGGAAGTTTGCGGCGATATCTTAGGTTATACATTAAACGATGATTATTAATCTTCCCTTTTCTTCCCATTTCCTGTATAATATCCTTGGAAATGAGGGATATGATGGCACTAAAAATTGGCGAGTTCGGCTATATCGTGGACAACAGCTTCCGCCCTACCAAGATTAAAGTCGTTCGCACTACTCCCGGACAGTACGTTGTACAGCGCATCGGCAGCAGTGGGATTCTTGTGGTACAAAAAGGGGAGGTCTTCTCCTCGGAAGAAGCGGCTAAAAAATACCGTGAAAATGTGTAGTAAAAAAGAAGGCAATAACCTTCTTTTTTTATGCTTCTAAAGGTTCTTTCCTCCAGTTCTTTAATTCTTGAAATAAATTCATATTCTTTCTCAATCAAATATAAAGGTAGCTCTTGGATCGATTCTGGTAGGTTCTCACATGAAGTGTCTTTGTAATAACTGTAAAAGAAATCTAATAATTCCCGTTCCCGTTTCTTTTGATAAAGTTCAAATCGTTTTGATTCCCAAAAACCATCTTTCATAATGAACAAACATTCTCTTATCGTATTTTCGAGATCGTTTATATAATCCGGTTTATTTACAATCTGGTTCCTAATTGTTCCAGTCCCATAGTTAATCCCTCCTCTTTCGTATAGTAGTATGTAAAATCATAGAGATGGAGTAGATTCTCAGACAAAAGACTGCTACAAGAACAGACTGGGAAGCTGATAGTTTTGTAAGCTACGACTAACCCGAAGTTAGCCCGTTCGCTTCCGTTGCGTGTTTATGGTTTCTGCTCTGGGCAGCTAAGGAGATAAACAGGGAAACGTTGGAAAAACATGATATACAAATGCTGGATCACCTTTATCATGTTTCTTCTTATGCTTAACCAAGGTATATGCTTTTTTCTTCATTCCAGTTCCAGCATTTCCCTTGGCACTGTCCTTTGCTTGGGGAAGATATGGAACAACTATGGAAACACATCACCAAATATAGTCACTATTATGATACATCTTTCCCCTTCCCACTTCCTTTACTCTCCTTTACCTGTTAACAGGGAAGACAAGGATACACCAAAAGGATTTGAGTTTGCTTGGTGCGGCTTTCTGTTCTGGGCAAGGTCTGTATTCCTCTTTCTCTTCCTTCCTCGCGTTAGGAACAAGAATAGTCACTATAGTGAAATAAGGTTGCCTGTTGCCTTTTTATTCCTATATTATCCTTTTTCTACCCGTTCCCTTGGGTGAACAATGGTCGTGAATCTGGAACTCAAAAGGGATTCTGGCGTTTCCCATAGGTTGTTAAAGGAATCTCCATCTTTACTCTACAAATCACGAGGGGGTTGTTGCAATGGTACTTAACTCAACACCCACTCTTCCCTCGGCTGGTTTCCGTATTTCCTCGGCTTCTTTTTGAATAGTCAGTATAATGGCTAAGTACAGGTGCAGTTCCGGCTTCTTCCAACCTTGGTGTCTAATGTAGGGATAAATGAAGGAAATAGTCACTATCACGGCTATCCGTAAACATCTCCCTCTTCTCCCTTAGTTATCCCTTGGTCCTGTCTTCAAATTCACTTGCAATGGCTCTCTCCTCCTCTTCTTCAACAAACTGGTTGTCGATCCACCCTTTGCCAAGGATTCATCAAGGACTTACTTTATATTCCTGCTATGGCGGGCTTCGGAATTGGCTGCGGAATGCGGAAGGATATTCTTACAGCACTCAGTCTCTTTTTCCGCGTTAAAAGTCAAATAGTCATTATATCGACTTATTCCATCCCATCCTCTTCCCCTTATTTCTTTGGTAAACAATGGCTTATGTGCGGGAAACACCCAAAACACGGGCTTTTAAAGGGATTTTCGTCTTTTCCTTTCCCCACTTCATCCCATTGTAACCCTAACTATTCCTTTGTTTTATTTCTCTTTAGTCACTATACTGAGACAAAAATAGTCACTATACTATGTTACTTTGTGTCACTATAACGACTATTTAAGGTTCATTTAGAGCAAAAAGGAAAATTATAAGACTTGCCAACTCCTTCTGTTTTACTTATATTTCCATATCACTCCCCTATCTATTACCGGAACAGATGGAGCGCCTACACCCAGTTATTATTTTTTGTTTATTTCTTCGCCGGCAGCATAGGTTGGACAATGGTTCTTATCAAGGAAATTGTCGATTTCCCATCGTAATCCCTATGTATACCACCTTTTTAGTTCCCGTTCAAAAACCTGTCATTAAAACCGACTTAAATGGTACTAAAACCCCTTTTAAAGGGAGATAAAAGGTATCTTATTGGGTTTTTTTGTTTGTTTTATATCATTTTTTTGCTGATTTATACCTTTTTTAGCGCCCTTTATATATACCTTTGTTAAAAAGGAGGGGTTTTTAAAAAACCCTATCTCAACCAAAAACCCCTTTTTTTGTAGAAAAAGTTATGGAAATGATAATGATTTTCAATAAAAAACTTAGGGAAAGTAAAGGGATTTTGTCCATAATTTTTTATTTTCTTCTTTATTTTTCATACTTTTAATAAGAACACAAATCTGAAGAAGGGAGTAAAACTGAACGTGTTCCAATCAAATCACAAAGGAGGAATCTTATGGAGAGATCCATTAAAAGAAATTTGGAACTTGCGTCCGATAAGTCAAAGTACGATACAAACGCTAAAAATCTACTATCTGAAAAAGACATTCTAGCATATATCTTACAAACCGTTGTCCATGAATTTAAGGAGTATAAAATTGAGGACATTATCCCACGTATTGAAAATATACATGTCGGAAATGTCAGCATAGCTCCGGGAGAAACTGACCTAAAGCGAATTCACGGACTCTCACAGGAAAACACCTTTCCAAACGAAGGGAAAATATACTTTGATATTCTCTTTCGAGCGGACTGCTCAAATGAAAAGGAATACGCAAGAGTCTACATTAATGTGGAAGCACAAAACAAGCTCTATCCATTGAATCGGATTCCAAAACGCGGAGTGTTCTACTGTGCGCGAGAACTTTCCTCACAGATGGAGGCAGAGTTTGTTCCACCATATTACGAGCACATAAAAAAAGTGTATTCTATATGGTTGTGTTTTAACGCTCCAGAAAAACGCGCAAATCAAATCGTTTCATTCCATTTGCAGGAAAGAAGTGAAAAGCCCATGTTCGAGAAGACGGATTATGATATTTTGGAAGTTGTACTGATCGGTCTCAACGAAGATTGTGACTACATAGGAACCAGCAAGCCGCAGAACCGACTCTGCCATTTGCTAAACACAGTATTTTCAACAAAGTTGTCAGTTGACAAAAAATCTAAAATCATGCAGAATGATTATAAGATCAATATGACTGACACAAAAATAAAGGAGATGAACAATATGTGTAATCTCAGTGATGGTATTTTTGAAAAAGGCACTGAACAAGGTATCGAGCAAAACAAAAAAGAAATTGCTTTGGGAATGCTAAAGAGCAACTACTCAGAGGAAGAAATTATCCGTCTAACACATCTTTCTTATGCCAAATTAGAACAATTAAAAGAAGAACTTCTAATTAAGGATTAACATTAAAATAGAGGAGATGAACAATATGTGTAATCTCAGTGATGGTATTTTTGAAAAAGGCACTGA
>ENA-OPRR01000857-OPRR01000857.1-human-gut-metagenome-genome-assembly--contig:-NODE-857-length-29486-cov-4.438279_pt1 | contig 29486 bp, 17 predicted proteins | sample MGYA00241796_ERZ501883 | MGnify/ENA primary metagenome ERZ501883 (study PRJEB25962, sample SAMEA2042406) | human gut metagenome | biome: human gut; feature: human-associated habitat; material: faeces...
CCTTGCCAAGGAGGGGGTCGCGAGTTCGAATCTCGTTTTCCGCTCCAGTTAAGGCGACATAGCCAAGCGGTAAGGCAGAGGTCTGCAAAACCTTTATCCCCAGTTCGATTCTGGGTGTCGCCTCCACTTTTTGCCGGGGTGGCGGAACTGGCAGACGCAAGGGACTTAAAATCCCTCGGGGAGTGATCCCCGTACCGGTTCGATTCCGGTCCTCGGCACCATTATTTTTATGGTGAATGCAAGCAGTACAACTACATAGTCAAGCAAGAGATTGACGGAGCGTCCCGCATCGGACGCTTTTTTTATTATTTAATTTTAGGATTTGAAATGAAAGCGGTGAGAAATATGGTGAATAGTTTTGCAGAATTGAAGGTTTGTGCTGAAACGGTTGAGCTGCTTAAGCAAATGGGTATTAAAAAGCCGATGCCTGTTCAGGAACAGGCTATACCGGCCTTATTTGCAGGCCGTGATGTTATCGCAAGAGCGCAGACAGGTACTGGTAAAACACTGGCATTTTTAGTACCGATGGTAGAACGTCTGGATGCGGCTAAGCCTTTTGTACAGGCGTTGGTGATTACGCCGACTCGTGAACTGGCGCAGCAGATAGCAGTAGAGCTGAAGAAGTTATTGGGCGGAAGTGAAGTAAAGGTGCTTGCGGTTACCGGCGGCCGTGATTTTGAGGCGCAGAAGCATAAGCTGGACGGCAAAAGCCATGTTTTGATCGGTACGCCGGGGCGTCTTTTAGATCATATTCGCAAAGGCAATACTAACCTTGGCGGAGTTAAATATCTGGTTTTGGATGAAGTTGATGAAATGCTTAAGCAGGGCTTTATTGATGAAGCTTCGGAGCTTATCGCAATGACTGATCCGGAACGGCAGACTATGCTGTGCAGTGCTACCTTATCAGAGGAAGTGCAGAAGCTTGGTAAACGTATTACCCGTAATTGTGCTTTGATCGATATTGACCCTAATAAAGCAACGGTTGAAAATATCAAACAGATCTGCATCAAAACTACGGACGAATATCGTAATAAGGCTGTTGCTTCATTAATAGACCGTTACAATCCTTATCTGATGATTGTTTTTTGCTTCAGCAAAGAACGCACAAAAGAATTGGGTGAGTGGCTGGGAACTCAGGGATATAATGTAGATGTGCTGCATGGTGAGATGTCGCAGGCCAAACGCAAAACAGTAATGAAAGCCTTCCGTGAGGCCAAGCTGCAGGTCCTGGTTGCCAGTGATCTGGCTGCACGTGGGCTGGATATCGAAGGCGTGACTCATGTCGTTAATTATGATATACCGCATGACGTAGACTGGTATGTGCATAGAATAGGACGTACTGGGCGTGCCGGTAACGAGGGGATTGCAGTTACCTTATACACTGCTGAAGAAGTAAAATGGCTCAAAAATATTGAAAACAAGCTTGATGTGAAAATGGAACGGCAGAATTTAGACGGCAAAACGATAGCCCGTCGTGAGCATGCGCCAGTACAGAAAAAACGTAAGGCAGAAGCTGCTAAACCGAAACGCGGTAAAAAAGCTGTCGTGGATAAACGTAAAGCACCTAAGACCGGCTCTAACCGCCGTCAAAATAAGAATAAATAAGTGTGAGAAAGTGAGGGGACTGTTATGCAGGCGATAAACAAAGAAAGAGTAGCCGGACTGTTACAGGGGCTGGCGCAATTTGGCAAAACAGAACACGGAATCACAAGATTGGCTTATACGGCAGAAGACAAAGCAGCGCAGGAATGGCTGCTCAAGCAGATACAGGACTTACAGCTGAAGCTGTCTGTAGATGCTGTTGGTAATGTCTTTTTGCGTCGTGAAGGTAAAAATACTGATTTGGCGCCTGTTGCCATGGGTTCCCACATCGATACTGTCGTGCAGGGTGGTGCCTATGATGGTACTGTAGGTGTTGTAGGTGCTTTAGAAGTACTTTATATGCTGCAGGATGAAGAACTGGAGCGGCCGATTGAGGTTATTATTTTCAGGGCAGAGGAATCAAGCCGTTTTGGCTTTGCTACCATCGGCAGTAAACTGATGGCCGGTGTTGGCGACCCTGATAAATTCTCGGGCGCTGCCAAAGAAGGTGCAGTGACTTTTAAAGAAGCACTGACAGAATGGGGCTGTGACCCTGCTGCCTACAAACAGGCACGTAAAGCAGCAGGCTGCTTTAAAAGTTTTTGGGAAATACATATTGAACAGGGTAAGGTACTGGAAGAAACAGGTGAACACATTGGTATCGTTCATAATATTGCGGCGCCGACGCGGTTTAAAATCATTGTCGAAGGTATAGCTGATCATTCCGGAGCCACTCCCATGGGTTTTCGTAAAGATGCGCTTGTAAGTGCGGCCAGGCTTGTTATAGCCATTGAAGAAGCTGCAACTAATGAAGCGGAAAGTGGCACGGTAGCTACAGTTGGTGTTTTGGATGTAGAGCCGTCTTCGATCAATGTAGTTCCTGGCAAGGCTACCTTGTGGGTAGATTTGCGCGGAGTAGATGAAGAAAGTATCAACTGTGCCTTGAGCGATATTCGTGATGCGGTTTCAGAAATTGCTAAAAATGACAGTATTACTATCACTATGGATATGCTGACAGCCGATAATCCTGTCGCTTTGTCGGAAGAGCTGGCAGCAAAGCTGGATGTTATCTGTGCGGCGAAAGGTATCGCTTATCGCCATATGAACAGTGGAGCCGGCCACGATGCTATGCACATGGCTAAACTGGCTCCTGCAAGTATGCTGTTTGTCCCTTGTAAAGGCGGCATTAGCCATAACCCGGCAGAATATGCTGACAACGAAGATATTTGTCTGGCGATCGAGATTTTGGCGGAAGCTGTAAAAGAAGAAGCATCTGCTTAAAAAGTAAACCAAACGATAAAAACAGGCTGAGAAGAAAAATAACTGTAAAATCTGCTGCAAAGCAGTCCTGCTAAGGCAGGGCTGCTTTGCTTTTTTACTTTGTTCGTAATATAATTATAATGATATAGAATTTTCATTTTTCAATTTGAGGAGACGATAACATGGAAGAAGTGCGTGTGCGTTTTGCACCCAGCCCAACGGGTTATTTACATATCGGTGGAGCAAGAACAGCTTTATTTAACTGGCTTTTTGCTAAAAAACATAATGGTAAGCTGGTGCTGCGTATTGAAGATACTGATACTGAACGGTTGAAAGAAGACAGCGTAAGCCAAATACTTACCAGTTTGAAATGGCTTGGGCTGAACTGGGATGAAGGACCTGAAGTAGGCGGTGAAGTGGGTCCATATTACCAATCAGAGCGTCGTGAGATTTACAGCAAGGTTGCCGAACAGCTGTTGGAAGAAGGTAAGGCGTATTATTGCTTCTGTACTTCGGAAATTTTGGAAGCAGAACGCGAGAAACAACGTGCGGCCAAACAGCCGTTCCGTTATGCCCGCACCTGCCGAGATTTGCCTGTCGAGGAAGCAAAGGCCAGAGCAGCTAAGGGTGAGCCTTATTCCGTACGCATTAAAATACCTACGGAAGGAAACCTGACAGTACATGATCTGATCCACGGCGACGTTACTTTTGATTTAACGCAATTTGATGATTTTGTCATCGTTAAAACTAATGGTATGCCGACCTATAATTTTGCTGTGGTCGTTGATGACCATTTAATGCGCATCAGTCACGTGCTGCGTGCCGAAGAACATTTATCCAATACTCCTAAGCAGGTACTGCTTTATGAGGCCTGTGGTTTTGCTGTTCCTAAATTTGGACATATGCCGATGATACTTGCTCCTGACCGCAGTAAGTTAAGTAAACGTCACGGCGCAACTTCTGTTGAAGAATTCCGTGAACAGGGGTATTTACCGGAAGCAATTGTAAATTATCTGACTCTGCTGGGCTGGGCTCCGGGCAACGAAGAAGAAATTTTCTCGCTGCAGGACACTGTGACTCAGTTTGAATTGGAAAAAATGTCGAAAAAGGCAGCCGTTTATGATACGAAAAAACTTACATGGATGAACGGACAATATTTATCAGCATTGCCGCTGGAAGCAGTTCTGCCTGAGGCAAAAATCTTCTTCATCAAATCCGGCCTGGTAGATGAAGCATGGCTGGAGGCAAATAAAGATTATTTTGCCCATTTGGTAGACGTAGTGCGCGTACGTGTCAAAACACTGCAGGAAGTTGTTGAAGCCGCAGAATACTTCTTTAAAGAGGTAGAAAGCTATGATGAAAAAGGGGTCGGCAAGCATTTTAAACCGGAAGCAGCCGAGCTCTTAACTGTCTGCATCAATGCGCTTGAAGCGTTAGAGACTTTTGATCTTGCCAGTACGGAAGCCGCTTATAATAAGATTGCCGAAGAGCAGGGATTATCACTGGGAAAAGTTGTGCATCCGACACGCTTGGCTCTGACAGGTCGTACTGTAAGCCCGGGCTTATTTGATGTTATGGTGCTGCTGGGGAAAGAAACTACCTTGAGCAGAATGCGCAAGGCTGTTCAATATATCAAGGCCTTAGCTTAAATCAAAAATATTTATTGAAAGAGGTGCGACGCTGATGAGAATACTGGGGATCTTACTGTGCTGCCTGATACTGGGATTAAGTACTGTAGCTTTTGCCGAGCAACCAACAACTGTTTTCAGCAAAGTTGTTGCGACAAAGAATATGCAGGGCGAGATACCGGAGATTGATGGTCTGAGATATACTAATCTTCAAAAAAGTGTTAACGGCATTTTGAACAGCAAAGTCAAAGACTTGCTGGCGCAGGTTGGCGGCAGCGGTACAGTCAGCTATGAAGTGAAGCTGAACCGTCCCAGCTTAGTCGGTATTTTGCTGAAAGCGACTAACGGCGGCCGTACTGCTTATCAGGCTGTAAATTTAGATATGACTACCGGCAATGAGTTCAGCATTCGCGATTTTGTTGGCGAAGGCAATGCCGTACATGAAATTTTAGGCGCTTATGAAGGCGTGTTATTTGCTGATAACGGTATTTATACGCGTACCAGCAGTGGTGCTGCTTACAGTAATTTTGTTTCTTATAGTAAATTGTTTCCGTTGCTGCGTACAGGCGAAGCAGGCCGTTTACTTACGGTATATGGATTGACTCGTGCTGTTGAGGATAAGGTCGTAACTGTGAAGGCCGGAGAGCTGCTGGCTTTACAGTTGGAATCCAATCGTACAACGGGCTATTCCTGGTTTGTAGAGGGTAATGGTTATGCTGGTCAGTTTTATGAACTGGGACGTTCTTATGTTTTGCCTGGTAATGCTGCCAACAACCGGACCGGAATGCCTGGATTAGAAATAATTGTTTTCGGTGCCCAGGAGCCGGGCGAATACAAGGTGAATATGGAATATAAGCGTGCCTGGGAAAAAGGCGGCGGCTTTGACAAATTCAGCTTTACTGTTAAAGTATTGTGATAACGGAGGTCTGAGATGGAAAAAACTGCCGTTACCGTGAAAATTTTTAATGATGAATATACTTTAAAGACTGATTTGCCGCGTACTGATGTGGACGCGATTGCGGCAATGGTCGATAAAAAAATGCAGAAACTGGCGACAAGCCAGCATTTGGTCACAACTTCCAAAGTCGCTGTATGGGCGGCGTTGGATCTGGCGGGAGAGTTATATACCTTACGTCGTGAATATGAAGCCTTGCTGAAAGCGGCGAAGGATATTTAGAGAAGAGGTTTTTAGTTAATGAAAAAGCAAACCATCGAACTGCTCGCTCCTGCCGGGAGCTGGGAAGCGTTGGAAGCGGCGGTGAATGCCGGTGCTGATGCTGTATATATGGGCGGCAAAGCTTTTGGCGCACGTCAGTATGCCAGTAATTTTGACCGTGAAGAAATGCAGAAGGCTGTTTACTTTGCTCATATGCACCGTGTGCGGCTGTATATCACTGTCAACACGCTGGTCGATGACAGTGAGCTGGGCGAATTGGCTGATTATCTGCTGTTTTTGAGTAATGTGGGCATCGACGGTATTATCGTACAGGATCTGGGTGTGATCCGTCTGGCCCGGCAAATAGTGCCGGACCTGCCTTTGCATGCCAGTACGCAGATGACGGTTACTAATTCCGAGGGTGTTAAGCTTGCTGCTGAAGCCGGTATGGAACGTGTTGTTCTGGCGCGCGAGTTGAGTCTGGAAGAAATAAATACGATCTGTCATGGCACAGATACAGAAATAGAAGTTTTTATTCATGGAGCTTTGTGCGTATGTTATTCAGGTCAATGTTTGATGAGCAGCCTGATCGGCGGTCGCAGCGGCAATCGCGGACGTTGTGCTCAGCCGTGCCGTCTGCCTTATAAGCTGGTCAATGAAGCAGGAGAAGATCTGCTGAGCGGCAAAGACGCAGGGCAATATCTTTTGAGTCCTAAGGACTTGAATACTTTGGATATTTTACCGCAGCTGATCGAAGCCGGTGTAACATCCTATAAAATCGAAGGACGTATGAAGCGTCCTGAATATGTAGCCGTAGTTGTCGATGCTTATCGCAGGGCTATCGACAGTTATCTTGGCGGTGATTACCAGGTTCCGGAAGAAGATTTTGCCAATATTGAACAGATCTTTAATCGTGATTTTACAAATGCTTATCTGCTGGAGCGGCCCGGCAGGGAAATGATGAGCGACCGCCGGCCAAACAATCGCGGTGTTTTGGTGGGGCGTGTTGTTAAGCTTGATAAAGCTGCTAACAAAGCGACACTGAAACTTGATAAAGAATTGCATTTGGATGATGGCTTAGAGTTTTGGGTCAGCGTGGGTGGTCGTGTTGGCACTACTGTGACGTCACTTTTGCAGAACGGACAGGAAGTAGCTGTGGCTGCCGCAGGTTCTCAGGTCACTATCGATGTGCCGCATGGCATTAAAATGAATGACCGTGTTTTCAGAACCTTTGATAACCGTCTGATGACATATGCCGCACAGTTCTTTGGTGAGAAGGCCAAACGCCGTATCCCTGTAAGTGCTTTAGTAACAGCAAGAGCAGGCAATCCAATGACGGTGCTGCTGACTGATGACGAGGGCAATACAGGCTATGGTGAAACGCAGTTTATTGTAGAAGCTGCCCGCAAGCATGCTTTAAATGAGGAAACTGTGCGTAAACAGGTAGATCGACTGGGCACGACTGAATATGAGCTGTCAGACTTGGTGCTGGAATGTGATGAAACCGTAATGGTGCCGATGAGCGAGATCAACGAGGCTCGCCGTTTAGCTGTCGAAGCTTTAGATACTGCACGTCTGGAGGCTTTTGCACCGATGCGTGTACAACGTCATAAAGTTCCGCGTGATCTGGTTCCTGCAGAAAAAATCAGCCGCAGTAAACATGCGCTTTTGACTGTGCATGCCGATACTGTTGCTAAAGCACAGGCTGCTTTGGCAGGAGGCGCTGATTATATTATTTTTGGCGGGGATATTTTCAGCAGCAGGCAGCTGCCGAGGCAGTCTTATGCCGAAGTTGCCGGTCTTGCTCAAAATTATGGTAAAAAATGGGCCATAGCGACACCGCGTATTGTTAAAGAAGGACAGCTGCCTTATTTTGCAGAGCTGTTTGCCTATTGGCAGCAGTTGAAGCCCGATGCTGTTTATATCAGCAACAACGGCTTGTGGCAGCTGGCGCAGCAATACAGCGGGCTGTCTTTGTGGGCCGATATGTCTTTGAATATTTATAACGATCAGAATTTGGAATTCTGGCGTGAACAGGGCGCCGTGGGAGCAACCCTGTCAGCCGAGTTGACAATGGCGCAGGTAGAACATTTAGCCGCAGTCAGCCCCGTTCCTGTGGAATGTATGGTGCAGGGTCGGATTGAAATGATGGTTTCGGAATACTGTGTAGGCGGCAGCTTTTTAGGTGATCTGCATCAGGGCGCCTGTAAATTTAACTGCCGGGAGCAGTTGTTTTTGAGTGACCGCAAGGATGCGAAGTTTCCTATAGTTACCGATCAGAACTGCCGAATGCATATTTTAAATGCGCATGACCTGTCGATGCTGACCAATATCAAGCATATGGAAAGTATCGGCGTTGGCCGGCTGCGTTTAGACGCGCGTAATTATACTAATGAAGAAACTGCATCATTGGTAACGCTGTATAAGGAAGTGCTGCGAGGTGACCGCGAAGTTGCGGAAAACCTGCCGCATACGACCAGGGGGCATTATTTCCGCGGCGTATTATAAGGAGTAATTATGGCAAGATTTGCTGTTAAGACATTAGAATTTGATAAAGTAAAAGCGCTGCTGGCCAGCAAAACTGCCACCTCGCTGGGGAAGGCGCAGGCTTTAGCGATACGCACAGAAAGTGAGTTCAGTATCGTTAAGCGCTTGCAGGAGGAAACCGCCGAGGCACTGCGCCTGCTGGATGAAGGGAAAAGATTCCCCTTTGGCGGCGCGCATAATATTGTGGCTGCTGTTAAGCATGCCCAATTAGGGGCTGTGCTGGAAGCTGAAACCTTGATGGAGATCGGCAGTACGGCTGCGGCGATCCGTCAGATCAAGACCTTTTTGCAGGAGGAGAGTGAGCTGGCACCGACTTTGGCAGCCTATGCCGAAGCTTTGCAGCCGCTGCCGCGTCTGGAAAAACAACTGGAGAATGCTATTTCTGAAAAAGGCGAGATCAAAGACAGTGCTTCGACAAAGCTTGGCGGCTTACGGACTGGCATTCAGATAGCGAAAAACCGTGTGCGTGAACAGCTGGAAAAAGTCCTGCACGATCCTAATAATCAAAAATATTTCCAGGACGCGCTGGTAACTATGCGCGGAGACAGATATGTCATTCCGATCAAACAGGAATATAAACTCAATTTTCCGGGCGTCGTTCACGACCAGTCCGGCAGTGGAGCAACCCTGTTTATTGAGCCGATGGCCGTTGTCAACCTGAATAATGATATCAAAAAATATATGGCCGAAGAAAAAGAGGAAATAGAACGGATTCTGAGGCAGCTGTCCGGCAGCGTCGGGGCAGACGGTGATCTGCTCACTGCCGGCGTCGAGATTCTTACAAATCTTGACGTTATCTGTGCCCGTGCTTATTTGGCGCAGGCGCAGAAAGCCGTAAGGCCAATGCTGCATTTAGGTGGCAAAGTCGAGATCGTGCAGGGACGTCATCCGCTGCTGGATCAAAGTCAAGTAGTGCCCCTGGATATAGAATTGGGCGGAGATTTTAATACGCTTTTGATCACCGGTCCAAATACCGGCGGTAAAACCGTAGCTCTAAAAGCGGTCGGGCTGTTTGCGTTAATGGCGCAGGCCGGCTTGTTTTTACCTGCCCGCAGTGCTAAAATGCCGGTTTTCAGAGCTATTTATGCCGATATTGGTGATGAGCAGAGCATTGAGCAGAGCCTGAGTACTTTTTCCGGACATATGACAAATCTGGTAGAGATTTTAAATGAAGTGCGCAGCGGTGATCTGGTACTGGTGGATGAAATCTGTGCCGGTACTGACCCTAACGAAGGTGCTGCCCTGGCTATGGCAATGTTAGAGCATTTGCATGAACAGGGCGTGCTGACAATGATCACGACACACTACAGCGAATTGAAAACATTTGCTTATGGACATACGGGAATGGAAAATGCCAGCGTGGAATTTGATCCTGTCAGTCTGCGGCCGACCTACAGATTGCTGATGGGTGTTCCGGGCAGCAGCAATGCTTTCAATATCAGCAGAAGGCTGGGACTGTCGGAAGAGATTGTTGAAAATGCCGGTAAACTGCTGGATCAGGAGCATGTGCATATGGAAGATGTATTGCACGAGCTGGAAGGCGAACGCCGCCAATATGAATCGCAGAACAAAGAAATACAAATGCTGCGTTTGGAAAGCGAGCGGATTAAGCAGGAGCTGCACAAGCAGAAACAGGAGCTTGACCGCCGCAAGAACGAAATGCTGCGTAAAGCCCGTGAACAGGCTGATGAGATTTACCGCAGCAGCCGTAGAGAATCGGAAGCTATTTTAAAAGAGCTGCGCTCAATGAAGGCTGACTTTGATGCGAAAAAACTGGAAGCTGCTGCAGAAGCCGCGCGCAAACAGTTAAATAAACAGTTCAGTGAAGATGCGCCATTGCCGGAAGGTACGCCGTTGTCAAAAGAAACTGCCAAAGTCGGGCAGACTGTCTTTTTACCTTCACTGCGTCAAAATGGTACGATTGTTGCTGTTAACGGCGGCGATGTGACAGTGCAGGTAGGTATATTAAAAACTAACGTGCCTGCTAAAAATTGCCTGCTGGTAAAAGGGAAGACCAAAGTGAGCGAAGATCTGCGGCCTAAAAAACGCAAGGGGTATGCCCATGATATGCTGGTCACACGTACTGCTTCTACCAGACAGGAACTGGATGTTCGTGGTATGACGATCGAAGAAGCGATACCGACCGTAGATAAAGGCATCGACGATGCACTGCTGGCAGGTTTGCCGGAGCTGCGTATCATTCACGGCAAGGGAACGGGTGCTTTACGTGCCGGACTGACTGCCTATTTATCCGCGCACCGTGCGGTCAAAAGACTGGAGCTGGCTTCGCTGCATGAAGGCGGTGCCGGTGCGACGGTAATTTATCTGTAAAAGGCAGTTTTGTGTAAAAATGTAATACAATCAAGAAAATTTTGTAGAAGATATTGACCGAAAGACTAAATAATGTGATAATAGTTAGTGAAAATATATGCTTTCTGTGCGCTTGGAATGGATTTTTCCGGGTAGCAAGTTAACAAACGGGGGGAAGTAAATGGCTACACTAGTGAAAAAGTTTGGCGGCAGCTCGGTTGCGACACCTGAGAAGATGCATGGTATCGTTGACCGGATTCTGCGCGAACGTCAACCGGACGACAGAATCGTCTTAGTTGTTTCCGCTATGGGCGACCATACTGATGATTTGCTGACTTTAGCTGCTAAAGTCAATCCCGAAATGCCGAAAAGAGAACTGGATATGCTGCTGGCGACAGGCGAGCAGGTCTCCATTGCCCTGATGGCCAGTGCTTTCTGTGCCAAAGGACAGCCCGCAGTATCCTTTACCGGTGCTCAGGCTGGTATCAAAACGAACGATAAGCATTCTAAAGCCAGTATTTTAGACGTACAGGCCTGTCAGGTCAAGCAGGCTCTGGACGAAGGCAAGATAGTTATCGTTGCCGGGTTCCAGGGCATTACTGACTTGGGACAGATCACAACTTTGGGCCGCGGCGGCAGCGATACTACTGCTGTTGCGATTGCGGCAGGTCTGAAAGCTGATATGTGCGATATCTATACTGACGTGGACGGTGTTTATACCGCTGATCCACGTATCGTACCGGGAGCGCAGAAGCTGGACGAAATCACTTTTGTGGAAATGCTGGAACTGGCCCGCCTGGGTGCAGGCGTTATGCAGCCGCGCGCCGTAGAGTATGGTGAGCACAATGGCGTTGCCATCCATGTACGTTCTACCTTTAACGACGTACCCGGAACTATTATTAGGGAGGAATACACAGTGCAAGAGAAAAACTTTGTTATTCGCGGTGTAGCGCACGATACTAATGTCGCAAAAATCGCCGTTCGCGGTGTCAGCGACGAACCGGGCATTGCCTATAAAATCTTCTCGGCTCTGGCTGAAGCCAATATCGATGTCGATATGATCGTTCAAAGCGCAAGCGCTACCGACCATAAAAATGACATCCTGTTTACCGTTACCCAAACCGATATGGTAGAAGCGATGAGCGTTATTGAAAGCCTGAAGGAAACGATGCATTTTGATAAAGCTGACATTGAAGTCAATGTTGCCAAGGTATCTATCGTTGGCGCAGGTATGCTGGGCAGCCCCGGTATTGCCGCAGGTATGTTCGGTGCGCTTGCCAAAGCCAACGTCAATATCGACGTTATCAGTACTTCCGAGATCAGCGTTTCCTGCCTGGTGCCGGAAAAGGACGTTAAAACCGCTGTGAACGCTATCCACGAACATTTCTTTCCGGAAGGCGCAAAATAAAAAGCAAGCAAAGTTACTTATATAAATTAAGGAGGCCTTTTACCAATGATCACTAGTATTGCAGCTAATCATGCTAAAGGAAAATCTGCCCAGGATAAAATTTTCGGCGCTAATGCCGCTGCCGTTGCCGCAGCAGCTAAATACGGTGCTGACAAAGTAACCAATGCCACTATCGGCGCTATTTTAGACGAAGATGAAAAACTTGTTTGTCTGCCGACTATCGAAAAGGTTTACCGTGGTCTTGCGACAAACGAGCTGATCGCCTACGCTCCTATTTCCGGACTGCCTGATTATCTTGAAAAAGTTGTTACTGCTGCTTTCGGCACTTCTAGGCCTGAAGGCTATATCGCCGCTGTTGCTACTGCCGGTGGTACAGGCGTTATCCATCATACTATCTGGAACTATATGGATGCAGGTGAAACCGCGCTGACATCCGACTGGTACTGGGGACCGTATAAGGTTTTGTGTCAGGATATGGGACGTAAGCTGGATACCTATAAAATGCTGGATGAAAATAATAAATACAATCTGCCGGCGTTAAAAGCCAAAGTCAACGAGATTTTGGGCAAACAGAAAAGCCTGTTGCTCATGATCAACACTCCGGCTCATAACCCTACTGGCTACAGCCTCAGTGAAGAAGACTTGCAGGGCGTTATCGACATCATCAAAGAAGCGACTGCAGGTACTGATAAAACTGTAACGCTGCTTTTAGACGTAGCATATATTGATTATGCCGGCGAAAAAGAAGAAGTTCGTAAGATCTTCAAAAAGCTTTCCAATCTGCCTGCTAACATTCTCAGTATTGTGGCATACAGTATGTCTAAAGGCTTTACACTTTATGGTCAGCGCACCGGCGCCATGATCGGCGTTTCTTCTTCTAAGGAAATCATTGAAGAATTTGCCGCCATCAACCAATATACCAGCCGTGCGACCTGGTCCAACATCAACCGTCCGGCAATGAAAACTCTGGCTAATATTTACAGTGATTCGGAGCTGCTTGCCGCTACCGAAAAAGAGCGTGACGATTATTATCAAATGATCAAAGCACGTGCCGACCTGTTCACAAAAGAAGCCGAAGAATGCGGCTTGCCGATGCTACCTTATGTAGCAGGCTTCTTCCTGTCCATTCCGGCAAAAAATCCCGATGCTATCTGTGATAAACTGCACGAAGACAATATTTTTGCTGTTCCTTTGGCTGCAGGTGTACGTATTGCCGTTTGCGCAGTACCGCTTAAAAAGATCGCCGGTATGGCTGCAAAAGTACAGGCTGCAATGCAGGCTGTAGAAAAATAAGCATTGATAACAATCAAAGACCGGAGCTAAAAAAGTTCCGGTCTTTTTTCCCATAAGGAGTATTTATGAAAATTAAATTGACATTACCCAAAAATATTATCAGAGAGTATCCTGCAGGAACGACGCTGTTGGAAGTCAGCAGAGACTTTGCTGCTAACTATCAAAGCCCGATCGTGGAAGGTATTTTCAATGGCATTGGCACTGATCTGCAAAAGCCTGTTTTTGAAAATGGTACAGTTGATTTTATAACGCTGGATACGGAGGAGGGGATGCGCGTTTATGTGCGCAGCCTACTGTTCCTTTTTCTGGTAGCTATCAAAGAGCTGCGGCCGGAAGTAAAAATTGAGGCCCGTAATTCCCTGGGCAGCGCTTTATTTTGCGAAATCACTAACGATATCGTACTCAGCAACTACGATTTAAAGGCCTTGGAAGACTATATGAAAGAGCTGGCAGCCAAGTCTGAACCGATCATTTATAAACATATAAATAAAAAAGAAGCTGAAAAAATTTTATGCGAGCGGAACGAAGCTGACCGCTTGGAGCTGCTGCACGCTATTGATGATGATTTACTGCTGACCTGTTATACCTTGAAGGGCCATATGGAATATTTTTTCGGTCCGATGCTGCCGGATTGCGGTTATTTGAAGCTGTTTGAACTGATAAACTACGAAAACGGCATCGTTATCAATTATCCGGAAACGGGTCAGAACGAACTGGATGTTTTTGTTGACAGTCCTAAACTCAATAAAATGTTCCACGAGATGGAAGAATGGTCAACTATGCTGCAATGCAATACTGTTGCCAAGCTGAACCGCATTATAAAAGAGGACCATGCCGGAGTGATCATTCAGGTAGCTGAGGCACTGCATGAAAAAAAGATCGCCGCTATAGCTGATGAAATCACTGATAAAGGCAAAGACGTACATCTCGTGTTGATTGCCGGTCCTTCTTCCTCGGGGAAAACGACATTTGCACAAAGATTGAGTATCCAGCTGGTAGTCAATGGTCTCAGACCTGTGCCGATATCAATGGACGATTATTATAAAGAACGTTTGAATACACCGCGCAAAGCGGATGGATCTTATGATTTTGAAAGCGTCGAAGCGATCGATCTGGAATTATTCAATGACCATTTAAAGCGTCTGCTGGCAGGGGAAACAGTTAAAATACCCAAATACAATTTCCGTACCGGACTGCGCGAATACCGTGGCCGTGAGCTGACTTTGAGCGATAACTCTGTGCTGATCGTCGAAGGTATCCATGGCTTAAACGAACGTATTTCTGCCGTTGTTCCGGCCCGTAATAAACTGAAAGTCTATATCAGTGCCCTGACGCCGATGTCGCTGGATGATTACAACCGTATCCAGACTACCGATATGCGTCTGCTGCGCCGGCTGGTGCGTGATTCGCAGTTCCGTTCGCATGACGCGCTGATGACTTTGAAGCTGTGGGACGATGTACGCCGTGGGGAAGAAAAATATATTTTCCCATTCCAGGAAGAAGCAGATATTATTTTTAATACCACGCTGGTGTATGAGTTTGCAGTATTGAAAAAGTATGCCGAGCCTTTGCTGCAAGGAGTACCGGAAACAGAAGCGGTCTATACTAACGCGCAAAGACTGCTTGGACTGCTTAGCCATGTGACGCCGCTGGATAAAGAGCTGATTCCCAAAAACTCTATTTTACGTGAATTTGTGGGCGGCAGCGCCTTTAAAGAAGCCCTGTAATTGAATAAAAGCATCACCAACGGCAGCTTTTTAAAAAAGCTGCCGTTTTTATATGTATCCATAGAGATTTGGTAAAATCCTGTTTTTACTTATCCTTGATATTTTGTAATTTATTAATCCGACAAATGGAGTATTTTTGTTGATTTTTGTTGCCGAAACCATTGATAATACCAGTTAAAGAGGTATATAATTATAAAAAAGCTGCCTTTTATTGAATTAAGTAACAGAAATAAATATGCTTTGCAAATGATTGCTTATACAGGGGATAAAGCGCAGAAACAGCGGGCTTAAAGCAGGTTTGTAACCATTGGGGACTTTGACTTTAAGTTTTGTGGCTACAGGAAGAGACGCTGCTTCCTGACAGGGGGATTTTATATGCAGAAGATGATTTATCATTTAGGGGTCGATATTGGTTCGACTACGATCAAATTTGTGGTCTTAGATGAAAAGGAGCGAATAATTTTTAAAGATTATTTTCGCCATTTGTCAGATCCCAGCACTGCATTTTTACAAGAGATTCAGAAAATTCTCGCTATTATTGACGGCAGGGAATTTTCGTTGATATTGACCGGTTCGGCTGGTTTTGGATTTGCCGAACGTATGGGGGTGCCGCATGTACAAGAGGTTATTGCTTGTCGCGCGGCGCTTCGTTCTTTGCTGCCCGAAGCGGAAACAGCAGTTGAATTAGGCGGTGAGGATGCCAAGATAACCTGGCTGGGCAGTTCGCCGGAACAGCGTATGAACGGTGTCTGTGCCGGCGGCACAGGCGCGTTTATCGACCATATGGCGTCGCTTTTGGGTACTGACGCTGCCGGACTTGGCAGTATGGCAGAAAGCTGCAAGCGTATTTATCCGATCGCCTCACGCTGTGGTGTTTTTGCTAAAACTGATGTGCAGGCCCTGATCAACGACGGTGCTTCTAAAGAAGATATTGCCGGCTCGGTTTTGCAGGCGGTAGTTCATCAGACGATCGGCAATTTGTCGCAGGGACGTCCAATCAGCGGCAAAGTTGCTTTCCTGGGTGGCCCGCTGCACTTTTTACCGCAGCTGCGCAAGCAGTTTATTGCTACTTTAAAATTGCAGGCTGACGCAGCTTTGATAACTGAAGATGCGGATTGCTTCGTCGCTATCGGTGCTGCTTTGGCAGGTAAGGACGGCGAGATTTTTAACGAAGAAAAGCTGCTGCAGGCCCTGGCAAAAGTGAACGATGCGCCGCTGGACGCAGTGGCAAAACTGCCGCCGCTGTTTGCAGATGAAGCTGATTATGAAAAATTCTGCTGCAGACATGCCCAGCATCAGGTAGAGCGTGAAGCTTTGGCCGCATATAACGGTAAATGTTATCTGGGTATCGATTCCGGTTCGACAACTTTAAAAATGGCATTGCTTTCAGAGGATAATAAACTGCTGTGGTCTTATTACAGCGGTAATAACGGCAATCCGGTACAGATCGCCGCTGCTGCCTTAAAGGATCTGTACGGAAAAATGCCTGTCGGGGCTGTGATCGGCGGAGCGGCTGTTACCGGCTACGGTGAAGAAATGATGAAGGTCGCTTTTGGCGCTGACTTCGGCGAAGTTGAGACCGTAGCACATTTACGGGCGGCACAGTTTTTTGCGCCGCAGGTTTCCTTTTTGATCGATATCGGAGGACAGGATATCAAATGCTTTTTTGTGAAAAATGGTATTCCTGACCGCCTGATGCTGAATGAAGCGTGCAGTGCCGGCTGCGGTTCTTTTATCGAAAACTTTGCGCAGGGGCTGGGGCTTGACGCGGGTGAATTTGCCAAGCTGGCTTTAACAGCTAAAGAACCCGTTGATTTGGGTGTACGCTGTACTGTTTTTATGAATTCTAAAGTAAAACAAGCGCAGAAGGACGGTGCGGCCATTGGTGATATTGCAGCCGGGCTGGCTATTTCCGTTGTTAAAAATGCGCTTTATAAAGTTATTCGTCTGCGTGACGCAGGCGAGCTTGGTGATACCATCGTCGTGCAGGGCGGCACCTTCCACAGCGATGCTATTTTGCGTGCTATGGAACAGCTGACAGGCAAAGAAGTCATCAGACCGGATATTGCAGGGCTGATGGGTGCTTTTGGCGCTGCGCTGCTGGCGCACGACCGCTGTCTGGAAAAATCGACATTGGTAGATGCCACAACACTGTCTGCTTTTGACTACCGCAGTAAAAGCTATCGCTGCGGCGGCTGCGGTAATAATTGTTTGGTAACCGCTCACTACTTCCCGGCAGGAGTATTTCATACGGGCAACCGTTGCCCGCGCGGTGCGGGGCTGCCAATGACCAATACCAGCGCGCCTAATATGTATGCATATAAATACCACCGGGTTTTTGATTACGAACCGCTGCCGTTAGAAGCCGCTAAGCGCGGTGTCATCGGCATACCGCGGATTTTGAATATGTACGAGGATTACCCCTTCTGGTTCACGCTCTTTACCCGGCTGGGCTATCGGGTCGAGCTGTCGGGGCCGTCGTCAAAGGAATTGTACGAATCGGCCATGGCCTCCATACCTTCCGACTCACTCTGTTATCCGGCCAAGCTGGTGCATGGACATATCCATGATCTGCTGGTAAAAGGGGTCAAAAAGATTTTCTATCCCTGTGTTCCTTACAATGAAAAAGAATGTCAGAAAGCCAATAACTGCTATAACTGCCCGGTCGTAGCAACCTATGCCGAAAGTGTCTACGCCAATATGGAAGAGCTGCGGGCGGCCGATGTTGAGTTTATGCATCCATTCCTGCCGCTGTACCATGATAAACGCCTGGCAGAACGTCTGGCAGAAGTTTTCCGTCAGGAAGGCCTGAAGCATAAGGAACTGGAAGCTGCCGTACAGGCAGCACGTACCGAACAGCTTAGCTACAAGCAGGAAATCAGAGATATGGGGCACAAGCTGCTGCAAAAAGTGCTGGACGGGCATGGGCATGCCGTAGTTTTGGCAGGGCGTCCGTATCACGCAGATCCGGAAATCAACCACGGTTTGCCGGAGATGATCGCCTCCTTTGGTTTAACAGTCATTTCGGAAGATGCGGTTGCCGACCTGCCGGAAAGCCTTAAAGGGCAGTTGCCTGTAGTTGTTGACCAGTGGTCGTGGCATTCCCGGCTTTATCGGGCAGCAGAATTTGTGGCTGCACATAAGGAATTAGAGCTGATTCAGCTCAGTTCCTTCGGCTGCGGGCTTGATGCCATCACCTCAGACGTAGTAAAAGAGATTTTAGAGCGTCATCACAGGTTGTATACCTTACTGAAGGTCGACGAGATCAACCATATCAGTTCCGCACGTATCCGTATCCGTTCTTTGCTGGCGGCCATGCGCGAACGTATTGATAAACATCAGGAAACAGACATACCTGCTTATATACCGCCGTCGTTTTCAAAAACAATGCGGAATACACACGTTATCCTGGCGCCGCAGCTTTCACCAGTGCACTTCCAGTTTATGGAAACTGCTCTGCGCCGTGCCGGATACAAGCTGGAGATCGCGCCGCTGCCGGATCGGGAAGCAGTAGCCTTAGGTCTGAAATATGTCAATAATGATATTTGTTATCCGGCAATCCTGGTTATTGGCCAGATGCTGCGGGCGTTGACGTCGGGCAAATATGACCTGAATAAAACCAGTATCGCTCTGTTCCAATCGGGCGGCGCCTGCCGCGCGACCAACTATATCGCTCTGATGCGCCGCGCTTTGCGTGATGCAGGGCTTGGCAGTATACCTGTTTTTTCGCTGTATGGTGAAAAAAGCGATGGGTTTTCGCTTTCGTGGCATTTGCTGAAGGATATGGTCAAAGGCTTGCTGTATGGCGATTTACTGATGCAGCTGCTGCATCGCGTACGTCCTTATGAGCAGGAAAAGGGCGCGGCCGATGCTTTGTATAAACTGATGTCACAGCTTTGCAAGGACAGCCTGGCAGGTTTGACTGGCTTATCATTTGAACAGACGATCAAACGGGTGACTGCTGCTTTTGATGTGCTGCCGCTGCGTGATAATGTGCGCAAGCCCAAGGTAGGCATCGTCGGCGAAATACTGGTCAAATATCATCCGGTTGCCAACAATAACATCGTCAGCTATCTTGAAGCTGAAGGCGCCGAAGTCATACTGCCGAATATGATGGACTTCTTCCTGTATGCGGCTTATGACGAACAGGTCAAACGCCGTCTGCTGGACGGAACGCTGGGCAATGTGATCAAGTCCAAATTATTTATGAAGTTTTTGGATTATTACCGCAAGCCGCTGAATATAGCGCTGCAAAAAAGTAAACGCTTCAGTGCCTATGAACCTTTATCGGCCTTGATCGCTTTGGCAGAAAAACATCTTTCTACCGGCAATATGGCTGGCGAAGGCTGGCTGCTGACTGCCGAGATGGCCAAGCTGCTGCGCAGCGGCATAGATAATATCGTCTGCCTGCAGCCGTTTGCCTGCCTGCCGAATCATGTTACCGGCAAGGGCATGATCCGCGAGCTTCTGCGCACTGATCCTCAGGCGAATATTATTGCGCTTGATTGTGACGCTGATGCCAGCCAGGTCAATCAAATGAACAGGATCAAGCTGATGCTGGAAATAGCAAAAGAAAAGCTGCAGCAGGCAGAAGAAAAAGCCATAAACGCATAAAATACATAAAAAAGCCGTATGTCTTATGACATACGGCTTTTGTGTATTCAGGTCAACGGTGTTTTTTGAAATAGGCTAAAGCAACATCAGGGAACAGGGCATAAGATAAAACATCGTCGATGTCGGCGTTGGGATAGCCGGCAGCAGCCAGTTTGGCCTTCAGGCTTTCCATTTGCGGCGCAATATCGTCAGCAGGGCGATGATCGATCTGCGGTTCGTCACCGATAGCCAGTTTTTTGACTTCAGGATCGATCGGCGCAGGTGTGCGGCCATATTTTCCGCGTACAAGGTCTTTGACTTCATTCGGGATCATCTTGTAACGTCCTAAAGTGACGTTCAAAGCAGCCATAGAGCCTACGATCTGGCTGGTAGGTGTTACCAGCGGCGGATAACCAAGCTCGGCGCGTACACGCGGCATTTCTTCCAGTAATTCTGGATATTTATCGGCAGAACCCATTTCCTTCATCTGATTCAGCAGATTCGACAGCATACCGCCGGGGATCTGGAAGGTGAGTACCTTAGGATCGATGGGAATATTGTCGTTCAGGCCAAAATCTTTAACAAGCTGTGTTTTGACGCCGCGGAAATAATCGGCAGCCTTGTGCAGCTTGGTCAGTTCGATACCGGTATCACGGGGCTGGCCCTGCAGGGTAGCGACGATAGCCTCGGTAGAAGGCTGGCCGGTACTTTGTGCGAACGGAGATAAAGCGGTATCGATCATATCGACGCCGGCTTCGATAGCTTTCAAATAAGTCATATCGCCCATACCGCTGGTAAAGTGGGTATGGATATCGATCGGCACGGTAAGCTGCGATTTGAGCGTACGTACCAGTTTTTCGGCATTATACGGCGACAGCAGTCCCGCCATATCCTTGATGCAGATCGAATCGGCGCCCATTTGCACCAGCTCCTGGGCAACCTTTAAAAAGTCTTCGTCCTTATGGTAGGGGCTGATAGTATAAACAAAAGCACCCTGTACGTGTGCGCCTGCTTCTTTAGCGGCACGCATCGAGCATTCCATATTGCGGGTGTCGTTTAAAGCGTCAAAAATACGGATAATGGAAACGCCGTTATCGACAGAACGTTTAACGAATTCTTTTACAACATCATCGGCATAATGGCTGTAGCCCAGAATATTCTGACCACGCAGCAGCATCTGGATCGGTGTTTTGGGTAAATGTTTTTTTAAAGTACGCAGGCGTTCCCACGGATCTTCATCTAAAAAGCGCAGGCAGGCGTCAAAAGTAGCGCCGCCCCAGGCCTCCAGGGCATAATAGCCCATATCGTCAAGTTCCTCCAGAACAGGAACCATATCGGTAATACGCATTCTGGTAGCCGCCAGAGACTGATGACCATCGCGCAGAACAGTTTCTACGATTTTAACAGGTGTGGTATTCATAACAAACCTCCTTGTAATAACTAATATCCTTACTGTTATTTTAGCACAGTGCAGTCGAAATTAAAAGATACAAAATACTGCATACACAGGAAAAGTTATTAATTAGAAGGCTTTTTAAATATTTATAATAACAAACATCATAAAATATAATTTGACCTTATAAAAGCACCAAAAAAATTTTTTCGGCAGGTATCTGCATTCGGATTTTATGCACGCAGGAACAGTAAAGTGCTTCTAAAAGTAACATTTGCAGCAGCTTTAAAGCTATTGATAAAGACTGTTTCGGGTGTGTTGAATCGAACTGACATATAATATATAATATATTATTATTGCAATGAATATAAATTTGAAAGTCTAGGGATAGAATTATGATGAAAAGGGAATATTTAAACGAAAATGTATATGAAGCGCTGCAGCGTCGGTTAAAGTTCCTGTTTGAGGAATTTGATAATATCTTTGTATCATTTTCCGGCGGTAAAGACAGTGGTATGCTGCTCAATCTGGTGCTTGATTTTCAAAAGGAACATTATCCGGATAAACGCATCGGCGTTTTTCATCAGGATTTTGAAGCGCAGTACAGCGCTACCACAGAATACGTCGAGAGGACCTTTGCGCGGATCGAAAAAGATGTGGAGCCGTATTGGGTCTGCCTGCCGATGGCGACAAGGACGGCGCTCAGCAGCTACGAAATGTACTGGTATCCCTGGGACAACACCAAAGAAGATGCCTGGGTCAGGCCGATGCCTCAGCACGAATATGTGATCAACATCAAAAATAACCCGATGACGACCTATCGTTACCGTATGCATCAGGAAGACCTGGCCAAACAATTCGGCAGGTGGTACCGTATCGCGCACGGCGACAAAAAAACAGTATGCCTGCTTGGTATTCGCGCTGATGAATCGCTGCAGCGTTACAGCGGTTTTTTGAACCGGAAATACGGTTACAAAGAAACCTGCTGGATCAGCAACCAGTTCAAAAATGTCTGGGTGGCTTCGCCCATATACGACTGGAGCACCAGCGATGTCTGGCACGCCAATTATACGTTTCAATATGATTATAACCGTCTGTACGACCTTTATTATATGGCAGGGCTTAAGCCCGACCAAATGCGTGTCGCTTCACCCTTCAACGATTATGCCAAAGACAGCCTCAATCTGTATCGGGTCATCGATCCGCAGATCTGGGTCAAGCTTATCGGCCGTGTACGGGGCGCTAATTTCGGCGCTATTTATGGCAGAACGAAAGCCATGGGTTATAAAAATATCACACTGCCGGCAGGCCATACCTGGGAATCATATACCCGCTTTTTACTGGCAACACTGCCGGCAAGGCTCAGGCAGAGCTATATCAAAAAATTCAAAACCTCGATTGAATTCTGGCATACGGTGGGCGGCGGACTAGAAGAAGAAACTATCCGCGAGCTGGAGGAACACGGCTATAATATCCGGCGCAACGGCGTTTCCAATTACACCGTCATGAAAAACTCCCGCATTGTTTTTATCGGCAAAATACCTGACCATACCGACGACATCAAATCTACCAAAGATATCCCCAGCTGGAAGCGGATGTGCTTCTGCATCCTGAAAAACGACCACCTGTGCCGCTTTATGGGTTTTGGGCTGACACGTCAGCAGCAGAAGCTGGTAGATGTTCTGAAGAAAAAATACAGTAAGGTTTGTGATGAAAAATGAAATTCAGCAGTCCTGTTTACAACATAATTCCCGTACCAATCGAAAAAATCGAGCCTAATACCTATAACCCCAACTCTGTGGCGCCGCCGGAGCTGAAGCTGCTGTATGACAGCATCAAGGAAGACGGTTACACTATGCCCATCGTCTGTTATTATGACAGCGAAAAAGATCTGTATATAATCGTCGACGGTTTTCACCGTTATCGCATTATGCTGGACTATCAGGATATTTACGAACGGGAAGGCGGCAAACTGCCGGTATCGGTCATCGATAAGCCCATCGACTGCCGGATGGCAAGCACGATCAGGCATAACCGGGCCAGAGGCTCGCACGATGTCGACCTCATGAGTAACATCATCAGCGAGCTGCATGAGCTGGGGCGTTCGGATGCCTGGATCTCCAGGCATCTGGGTATGGATAAGGATGAAATACTGCGGTTGAAGCAGATTACCGGACTGACAGCACTCTTTAAAGAAGTAGAGTTCGGCAGAGCCTGGAAAGCGATTGAAAATGACTTGCAGGACGAGTGGGAAGAAGTTGAGAAATAAGTAGCAGCATGGCAATTTAAGATTGAGCGATCAAGAACAGACATTCATTTTTTGAATGTCTGTTTTTTGTTGCCCGAAAAAGTTTATTTATTTTAGCTGGAAATGATTATTTTAGGCTTTTTGAAAGAAAGTCAAGAAAGAGTTCTTCTAAAATTACAAGAAAACGTTTGTTGGGTAAGCCGTGACACCCTGCGGTTCATTTCTCGCCTGGCGGCTATCAAACCGTAAGGGCAAAAGATAACCAGGCTGCGGCGAAAATATCCGTTAGTATGTCTTGTGGGGGGGTACAGGTGTGCTATAATAGTTAAAATTATTACTGTAACAAATGTTTTTGAAGTTTTAGTAAATAAAAATTGCTAAGTGTAGGGCAGAAAGCAAAAGGGAGAGTGTAGATGATGAACAAAAAAGTATTGACTATGGCAGTCATGGCGGCAGTCTGCGGTATGGCTGCTGCTCCGGTATGGGCGGCCAACAGCGGCGGTACTGTAAACGGTGATGGGAAATTTGTGGGTGATAATGGTGCCGCCGATAACAGATTGCTTATAGATGAGGATTCGAGACAAGAGATTATCAGCGGACTGGGAACTGGTAATGATAAGGTCCAGAACAACAGCATCGAGGTGAGCAACGGTACAATTAGTGAAAAGATTATCGGTGGTATGAGTGAGGGCGATGGTGATATTGATTCTAACAGCATCACTATCAGCGGCGGCAAGATGAGAGATGCTGTTTATGGTGCCTATACGGAGGGCAGCGGCGCAGTTACCAATAATAAAGTTATCATCGGTGGTATGGCAGAAACGAGTAGAGATCCTGTTGCTGGCGCTCTAAGCCAGGGGTCTGGAACTGTTGCTTATAACAGTGTTACAGCCACAGGCGGGAATATCTATTCTATTTTTGGTGGCGGCAGTGCTGAAGGAATTGCCGAATATAACAGCGTCACAGTAGAAGGAGATACTATTATAGAAGATTCTGTTGGTGGCGCTGCAGCTCTGGAAGGCGTAGCCCGGCATAACAGTGTTACGATCAGCGGTACTGCAGAGATCAAAGGAAAAGTTTTTGGCGGCAAAATTGAAACTTCAAGTTCTGGAGATTTAATCGATAACAGCGTCATGATCAGCGGCGGCAGCATTAGAGGTGAGGTTTATGGTGCCTATACGGAGGGTGATGGAGCTGTTACGAATAACAGCGTCACTATCAGCGGTTCGGCTGCGGAAGTTGACAGAGAAGTTTTTGGCGCCTATACGGAGGGCAGCGGCATTGTTGCTTATAACAGTGTCACGCTTACAGACGGCCTGCTTAATGGTGAGGTTTATGGAGGTGCTAGTACTAAAAACGGAATTGCTGAATATAACAGTGTCACGGTCTCAGGCGGAACTATTAACATGTTAGCTACTGGTGGCGTATCTATGGACAATGTTGCCAGATACAACAACGTTACAGTTACAGGTGGCACTATTAAGGGTTCTATTTATGGTGGTATGAGTGAAATTAATGCTATAGAAAATAAAGTCATGATCAGCGGCGGCAATATAGGTGGTGATGTTTATGGTGCGGAGAGCAAAACTGAGAGTAGTGCTACGGGCAATGAAGTCATTATCAGTGGTACGCCGACTTTTGAATCAGCATATGGAACGAATATTTACGGTGCCAGTACTTTTGATGGCGAGATCACAGGCAACAAAGTTACGATCAGCGGCAGACCGGTTTTTAAGTTTAATGACCCGGACAAAAATATAAAAATTTACGGTGGTTATGTTGATAATGCTGGTAATGTGACGGGCAACAGTGTTGAGATCAACGGTGACATGAAATTTACGGAGTCGCTAGAAATTTATGGCGGTTATGGGGGTACTGGCGCAGTGACAGGCAACAGCGTCACTATCAGCGGCAGGCCGATATTTGCTGCTGACAGTGTTATTTACGGCGGTTATAGTGCCAGCGGCGGCGAGGTGAGCGGCAATATCCTGAATATCAAGAGCACAGACATTACCGTGTCCAATATCAAGAATTTTGACGTCTATAATTTTTATCTGCCCGATACTGTGCAGGCTGGTGATGTGCTGCTGACTGTGACCGGCGGCAGCAGCAATGAACAGACTGACCTTAAAGGCAGCAGTGTCAATGTGGGCATAACAGGCTCGGCGCCGGCCCTGAAGTCGGGAGATAATGTGACCTTACTGCACAACGCTAACGGCATTCTTGCCGACGGAACGACAGTATATGGCAAAATGACCCAGGGCGTCAGCCTGGAATACGACTTTACAACGGTTTTGCAAAACGGTGATTCACTGGTAACTACGATCATCAAATCCGGTATCAGCGACGATACCAAATCACTGGTAGAAACGCAGGCGGCAGCAGCAGGCTTTATCAACAGCGGCGCGGACCTGCTGGTAAGCAGCGGTATCACCAGCATGTCGAAAGTAACATCAACAGAGGACAATGCGATCTTCGGCGCTATGAGCGGCGGCAGTATGCGTTATGATACCGGGTCGCATGCCGATGTGAAAGGCTATAACTTCGCTTTGGGTATGGGCAAAGCGGTTGCCAACAATGCCGGCAGGCTGACCTTCGGGCCCTTTGTGGAATATGGCTATGGCGATTATACCAGTTACCTGGACAACGGCGTGCGCGGAGATGGCAAGACTAAATATTATGGCGTTGGCGTGCTGGCACGGCAGGATGACAAAAGCGGCGTCTACTATGAAGGCAGTTTGCGTTACGGCCGTATGGACGCCGACTATGCCAGCAATGATCTGGGCACTGCTGGCGTCCACAGCAGCTATGACAGCAGCAGCGCTTATTATGGCGCTCATCTGGGCATCGGCAAGGTGACCGGGCTGAACGATACTACCAAAGCCGATGTTTATGCCAAACTGCTGTATACTCATCAAAACGGCGACAGCGTGACTTTGCAGGGCGAAGGCAATGGCGAAGTGTACGACTTTGACGCTGTGGACAGCACCCGTGCCAGAGTAGGGGCAAGAGTGAGCAAAGCTTACAGCGAACGCGGCACCGGCTATGTAGGCCTGGCGTATGAATACGAATTTGACGGTGAGGCAAGGGCGACAGTAAAAGGCTTCAGCACACCGGCGCCCAGCATCAAAGGCAGCAGCGGCCTGGTGGAATTGGGCTACATTTTGCAGCCACAGGGCGTCAACGACCCGACTATCAATATCGGCTTACAGGGCTGGGGCGGTAAAAAGCAGGGCTTCACAGGTAATGTGGATTTTGTCTGGACGTTTTAAGTAAGCGCAGCTTAGTCACAAGCGGTAGCGCAGTGAAGAAGCGTGACGGCGAACTTATCCGAAAGACGCGGCCGATCGTAAGCATCGTGGATTTCCTATACCGAAGAAGTCGGCAAATACGAAGTATTGCGGCGGCTATCAAACCGTAAGGGCAAAAGACAGCCAGGCTGCGGCGAAAATATCCGTTAGTATGTCTTGTGGGGGGGTACAAACATGCTATAATGATTGCGGTTATTACTATAACAAATGTTTTTGATATAAAACAAAAAAAGTGATGCTTTGGTTTCGATATTTTAAACTAAAATACTAATATTCTCGAAAACTGAGGTGAAGTATGTACGATGAAAGCTGGCTGCCGCGTATCGGCAGTAATATCCGCCTGCTGCGCGGTGCCTGTCAGTTCAACCAGCAGCAGTTTGCCGAACGTATCGGCATCAGTCAGACCCATCTGAGCAATATCGAGCATAACAATGTGCAGGTCAGCTTAAAGCTGCTGGTGCGCAGCGCCAATGTTTTGGGCTGCACGCTGGAAACACTGCTGGACAGAAAAGCGGCGGCCGAGTGGGCACAGGCGCATGATGCCGAGGCTGACGAACAGGCGGCGGGTGCAGAAAGTGAGCTTTTTCCTGAAACTGTCGCCGCAGAAACTGACGAACCGGAGCAGTACTCGCTGGAAGAAGTGCGATTGCTGCTGAAACTGCTGCAGGCGGGCAAGATCCGCTGAAGACAGCGTCTGTGATTTTTTACAGCTTGGACAAATATTATCAATACCAGTTCCGCAGTAATTGCTGCGAGGATAGAAGCAGGTTTTTCTAAGGGGGAGATGTTACGGCAACAAAGAGTGGGAAAGGTTTAAATAGCAGAGAAAGGAGGAGCAAAGTGGCAGAACAAATACATATCGGCTTTGGCATCGACAAAAACTTCGGCAGATTCGCCGGGATCACCATCACCTCGCTGGCGCATAACAATATCGAGCATGATTTAGTCGTGCATATCGTCTACGACGAGATCCTGCCGGAGGATAGGGAGCGGCTGCTAAAGACTGAGCAGCTATACCGTAATCTGACGCTGCACTTTTATCAGATCACCAGTACCGAGGGGATGACCTTTGTCGTACCGCCGGGGCATATCACGCAGGCGATGTATTACCGCTATTTATTTGCCGATCTGCTGCCACCAACAGTGACGCGGCTTATCTATATGGACGCCGACATCATCTGCAAGGGCGGCATTCTGCCGTTGTGGCAGACCGACCTGCAGGGTAAGGTGTTGGGAGCTGTACGCGATTACGGCGAAGACCGCAGCTGCGGGCGCATCGGGCTCAAAAACGGCCGCTATTTCAATTCCGGCGTGCTTTTAATGGACCTTGTCAAATGGCGCAAAGAAAAGCTGACGCAGCAGCTGTTCCGGTGGCTGGAACAGGTAGGAAGCACGAAGATTCTCTGGGGCGACCAGGACGCGCTCAACGGCGTTATCGACGGCGAGTTCAGGGAATTACCGAACATCTATAACGGCATCGTCATCAACAATACGACGCTGAACGAAGCACTGGATCTGGTGATCGTGCATTATATCGACTATGTCAAGCCCTGGCATATCTATTATATGGACGGCAATGCCAAAACGCTGTACTGGGAATATGTCAAAAAATCGCTGTGGAGCGACCTGAAACCGCAGGACGGCACCACGGTGCAGACGGCGGTAATGACGGCGCGGCTGCTGCACAAGCAGGGGAAATATGCCGAATCGGCGTCGTATTATGAAGCATTGCTGAAATATTTTTTAAAAGATAAATACCAGTAAACAGCAGCAGGCAGGAAAGCTGAGAGGAAAAACAACACAGGGAAGAAGGATGCAGAAAATGTCAAAGAAAGCCAGTTTAGCCAAGAAAATAGCCCATACTTTAATGGCGATGTCGATCGTCTATTCCAGCGGCATCAATATCGTGATCAACGAGGCCTATGCCGCGGAAAGAACAGAAAATATCACCAGCGGCGGCACAAAAGAGTTTGAGGAAAAAACTGTCAATGGTGGGGACTATAGCAGTGCCCAGGTCACCAGCAGTGCAGATGCTATTCTGACAGGTAAGATCACGGAAGCGGATGTCAGCAGCGGTGAGATCAAGCTTGAAGTGCAGAGCGGCAACGGCGGCGATGATAATGGTGATGCGCCGACAACGATGCAGGGCAGCAGCAGCGGCACTGCCGTCGCTAAAATAACAGTAGACGAAAGCCTGAGCAGCATAACGACAGGTAATATAACAGTATCTGCCTACTCAGGGGGGCATGGCAGCGCCTATCAGGGAGTGTCGGGTGTTCACGGCGCCGCCGCAGCCTACGGGCTCGAGGTCAAGCATGATCTGACGATCACGGCGGCTGATATCTTTGTATCGGCTAAAGCTGGTCAGAGTAATAGATACAGTAGTGAAAGCAGAGTAGATATAGCCGCAGCTAAGGGCAATGATGTAGTGGCCGTAGGTTTGCAGGCTGACAACAGCAACGTTTCTTTCACAGGCGCTAGTCTGAAAGTAGAGGCTATAAATAAGGGCATCAAGACTAAAAATGTAGACACTACTGGAAAAGAGAAGTTATCTGCCGGCGGTGATGCTGAAGTTTACGGCATCAGAGTCAACGGCGGTGAAGTAACGGCAACGCTGACCGGAGAGCTGCTAATGAATAATGCATGGGCTGCCGATGGCGCTGGCAGCACTTATACCTTTTCTGGTGGCACCGGCGGCGTAGGTTCTGCCGAGGGCGGCGATGGCGGTTATGCCGTAGCCTGTGGTATCGAGGTCAATGGTGGTGGCATCGCCCATTTAGATCTGCAGGATATAAACACCCAGGATAATATGAGTTCTACTTATTTTAGCGGTGGAGCTGGTGGCGCCGGCGCAGCAGCTGCCAACGGTGTTTCAGGCTCTGGCGGTAAGGGCGGCGATGTTGCTGTCACCGGCATCCATGTGGCCAGCGGCAAGGCAGATGGCAGCATCGGGGCAATAAAGCTCCGATTTTCTAGTGGTGCTGAGGGCGGTATTGGCGGCGTGGGCAAAGACGGGGTCGGCAACTGTGGC
>ENA-OPRR01000884-OPRR01000884.1-human-gut-metagenome-genome-assembly--contig:-NODE-884-length-28933-cov-2.698629_pt1 | contig 28933 bp, 29 predicted proteins | sample MGYA00241796_ERZ501883 | MGnify/ENA primary metagenome ERZ501883 (study PRJEB25962, sample SAMEA2042406) | human gut metagenome | biome: human gut; feature: human-associated habitat; material: faeces...
GCTTTTCCGCAATGTCCATATCCGCCATGACCTTCACACGGGTAAGGATCATGGGATGGTGCCTCATTTCCACAGCCGCACATACCTTCAGCCGCCCGTCTGTGCGCATCCGCACGGTCATCTGCTCCTCTCCCGGCTCCAGATGGATATCGCTGGCCTTTTTCCGGAGCCCCAGGGCCAGCAGATGGTCTACAAACTGCACCGCCATGTTTTCTCCGCCTTCCAGGCCCTTTAAAATTTCCATTTCCCTCATGAATCTCCTCCGTCTATGTACCAGACCGCCGGACAGGAAGCTCCCTCCGCGGCAGACTGCCCGGTCCTTCCGCTGCCTTCGAGCCTTCCAGTTCCATAAAAAGGAACGTTCAGAAGCTCCACCCTCCCAGTCCTCTCATATAGAAGCTCTTCTCCCTGGTTTACCCGTACCGTCAGCCAGAGGCTTCTTTCTCCTGCTGCCCGGATCCCGATCTCCACATCGGAAAAGCTCCCGAACGTATCCCCATCGATGCGGTTCCACGGCTTTTCTGAAAGCGATACAGATTCTGCGTATCTGAGCTCCCCGGCTGCCAGCTCAAAGACCGCGTCCCCTCTCATGGCTGCTGCTGTTTCACCGGACAGCCTGCGGGCAGTCCGCTGGGCCATGAGCATCAGGGGAAGGGCGGTCAAAAGCGCCGCTCCTGCCAGCATGGCAGCCGCCATCAGCTCCACCAGCGTAAATCCCCTGGTCCCCTTCATTCTGTCTCCCTCTGATCCGAAAACACAGGATCCAAAGACTGCCGTTCCAGCTCTCCTGTTCCCGGCTCCATTCCAAAGCCATAGATAAAAAGCTCTCTGTTACGGCCTATAACCGTCTGGCGGCGCACATAGCCCTCTCCGAAAATGTCTGTTCCGTCCCCTGTCCGCATCCTAAAGCGTGCCGGGACCTCCTGGACCGTATCCGTATCCTTCAGCTGTTCCGCCCGTCTCTCCATACGAAGGCCAAAGGAGATCCCCAGGCTCAGAATGCCCGAGGCCATCATCACCAGAGCCACAGCCGTGACCGCCTCCACCAGCGCATATCCCTTCTTTCCCATTTTCATTCCTCCAAAGGCTCTGCCGGAGCATACCGCACTGGTCTCCACACCGGTGCTGCCGCAGATGAAGGCGTGACCCCGCCGCCGCTTCCTTCCGTTTTCTCCAGGAGCAGGGAGACGGCCTCCGTCTGCCCTCCATAGGCGCACATCCCGTACAGGACCAGATTTCTGCCTTCCTCTCCGGCCCAGACAGTGACCGGGACCGTAAACGTTCCCAGACCGTCCTCCGGGATCACCTCCAGCTCTGTTTTCTCCGGCTCCATTTCCTCTCCCGGTCTGTTTCCTTCCATAATATCCTGCGCCAGAAGCCTCACCGCTGTCAGAGCCCCATCCCGGGCCACATTTTTCTCCAGAGTCCTCACGGTCTGCCGGTTCAGGGCCCGCCCCGATGCAAACAGGACAGAAGCCATCACCAGAAATACCAGGATCACTGCCATGGCCTCCAGCATGGCTGACCCCTTCATCCTCCGGAGCCGGCCTGCCCGGCGGCGGAAAATCTCCTTCCTGCACCGGGACCGTCCATTCCTATCCCATGTACCCATACATCCTCCAAAGCGGAACCATGATCCCCAGAAGGACTGCGCCGATGACCGCTCCCAGCCCCAGGATCATCACTGGCTCCACCAGGCTCACCAGACGGGAAACAGCCATATCCGCCTCGTATTCAAAGCTGTCTGCTGTATTTTTTAACATCACGTCCAGCTTTCCCGTTTCCTCCCCTGTGAGGACCATGAGAGCCAGCCTCCGGTCCAGCCCGTTCACATCCCTTATGGCCAGGCTGAGGGCCTCCCCGTTCTGAAGCCGTTCAGACAGGAACCGGGTCTGAAGCTCCACATACCGGTTTCCCACAGTCCTTCCTGCCGTTTCCAGACACGTCAGCATGGGGATGCCGCTGGCATACAGAATGCTTAAGGATTCAGCAAACCGGAATGTATAGACCGACCGCAGGAGCCTTCCAGCCACTGGAAGCCTCAGACGCAGACGGTCCAGAAACAGCCGGATCCTCCGTTTTTTCCCCGCGCGTTCCCAGACCGCTGTCCACAGGACCGTGAAAACCAGGACCAGATACCACCATTCCTTCAGAAATATACTGGCCGCCATGAGAAAACGGGTGAACTGCGGAAGCTCCATTTCTCCAAGCAGCGGCTCCAGCGTGGGCATGATCACAAGAAAAACAGCCAGAACCAGAAAGACCGACAGGAGCCCCAGAAATTTCGGATACAGGAGCGCTCCCTGGATCCGGCGCTGCATCCGGTGCTCCTTCCGGTAATGGACCGCCAGCCTTCCGGCCATTTCCTGCACGGTCCCTCCCGCCTCCCCTGCACGGATCATGTTGACGGCCATTTCCGGGAATACGCCCGTCTGCTCCATGGCGCTGCTGGCCAGGGTCCCCTTCTCCATCTTCCTGCGGAGTTCTTCATATATTTTCCGGAACCTTCTGCTGTCCGTACAGTCCCCAAGGATCCCCAGCGCCCTGCATAACGGGATCCCCGATCCGGTCATCACCGCCATCTGCTGAAAAAAATCAGCCAGCTCCCCGGATCTCCATTCCTTTTTTCTTTTAATGCCTTCCATATATACGTCTCCCTGCGCGTACTCAGCCAAAAAGCCCCGCATACCAGAAAAAGATCCTCTCTCCATAAAACAGGCTGATCCCAAGTCCCAGACACAGGGCCGGGCCAAAGGCCATATGGGCCCCCTCCCCAGGCTTCGCCCGTCCCGATGCCAGAAGCCATACCGCCTCCAGCCCGCCCAGCAGAAAGCCAAGGAACACGCCGGGAAGGAGCGCCCTCCAGCCCAGATAAAAGCCCATGATGGAAAGCAGAAGGATATCTCCGCCGCCAAAGGCCTCCTTTACGACCATGCATAATGTATACATAGGAACCGACACACAGACCATGCCCATCAGACGCTCCCCCACAGGCAGCCCCGGGAAAAGAAAAAAGTCCGCCAGGGCACATATGGCCAGAGCGCCGCTTAAGGCGTATGGGATCTCCATGGTCCTCCCATCGATCCAGCCAATGACTGCCAGCAGACCCGCTGTGACGAGCTCCAGTAAAAGTTCCTCCATTCCTTGCCTCCAGTATAGCAAAAGCGCCGCACATCCTTTCATGCGCCGCGCCAGAGTTTATGCTTCTGTATATGTCCCGTCCACAGTATCAAAGACCCAGTCTGAGCCTTCACCATGAAAGACGACCGCCGTACAGGCGGCTCCGTCCCTTCCGTTTTCCAGGTAAATGGAAAAGGTTCCGGCAGAGCCTCCGCTCCCCGGCGTTCCCTCTCCGGACCCGATTCCGCCAACACCGGAAAGCTCCTCCACATCCTTCAGAAACCTTTCCATATCCAGGTCCTCCACTGTGACCGTGCCTTCTCCAGCCTTCAGAAAAGCCTCCTCCAGACAGGACTGGGCCGCCACATAAATGGCCCGGCATTCAGACAGATGCTCTGCCGCCCTGGCCTTTTTCACATAGCCCGCAAAAACCGGAGTTGCCGCAGCGGCCAGGACCGCCATGATCACGATCACGACCATCAGCTCCACCAGAGTAAACCCCTTCTTTGCTTTCTTCATCCTGCTGTCCTCCCAGATCGTACTCTCCCGCCGTCAAATGCGCGTCAGCACCCTAATCTTAATAAAATTGCCAGAATTTGTCAATCTTATCCAGATATTGCGGATAAATGGAGGATCCGGCTGCAGATCTTTTCCAAAAGCTCCTGGGAATGGCTCACTGCCACCAGGGAGATCCCCCGGCTCTGGGTCTCCTTTAAAAGGGCGCTCCAGATCTGCCTCTGGGTGATCAGATCCAGCATAGCCGTGATCTCGTCGGCCAGAAGGATCTCCGTTCTCTGTCCCAGGGCCCGGGCGATGCTAAACCGCTGGAGCTCCCCGCCGGATACCTCTGCCGGATACCGTTCCTTCCACTCCTCCAGGATCCCCATTTCCTTTTCTATACGCCCTCTCATGATGCCGCCGTCCTCCGGCCAGTCCCCCTCCGCCAGCACCGTTTTCAGCCGTCTGGCCGGGTTTACCGAAAGCTCCGGGTGCTGCCAGATCATCTGGACCGGGACATATCCCCGGAAGCGCTCCAGAGGAGTCCCGTCCAGCAGCACCTCCCCGCTTTCCGGCCTTTCATATCCGGCCAGGATCTTTAAAAGCGTAGTCTTTCCAAAGCCGCTGGGGGCCATGATCCCCACCCGTTCCCCGCTTTCCACAGTCAGATCCACGTGGGCCAGGACCTGTCTCTCTCCTTCCCCGTACCTAAAGGAAATATCCCTTGCTTCCAGTTTCATCGTCCATATTCCTTTCTCATATATTCCAGGATCCCTTCATCGGGGACACCGCCCTCCCGGTCATTTTCCAAAGCGTCCGCGGACGGCCACTTCCCCGGCATGGACCGGCAAAGGGCTTTTGTATACGGATGCTTCAGCAGACCTTCATCCAGAAAGGAGAAGGCTTCTGTTTCCTCCACGGTCCTGCCTCCGTAAAGCACCGTCACCCGGTCCGCCGACCGGACCGCCAGCTCCAGATCATGGGTGATGAGGAGCACACCGGCCCCCCGGTCTGCCATCCGCCTGAAATGATCCATGACCCCCATGGCCGTTTTCTTATCAAGCCCCGGCGTGGGCTCGTCGGCAATGACTAACTCTGCGTCCTCCATGGCCGCCGTGGAGATCAGCACCCGCCTGGCCATACCGCCCGAAAGCTGGAAGGGATACTTGTCCATGACCTCCAGGCCCAGTCCACAGGAGCTCAGGATATTTTTGCATTTTTCCAGAATTTCCGGATTTTTTCTTCCTTTTGTTAGCTGCTGCCCGGTCTTCATCAGCGGATCCAGATACGTCACGCTCTGGGGCACCAGGACCAGCTCACGGCCCCTCAGCCGCCGGACACGCCCACTGGTCAGCGGCGTTCCTTTAAACAGGATCTCCCCGCTCATGGAGGCATTATATGGAAGGATCCCCATGACCGCGTGGGCCAGCAGGCTCTTTCCCGATCCGCTGGCACCCACCACGGCCACGATCTCCCCGCTCCGGATCCTCAGATCCAGGTCTGTGACCGCCTGGATCTCCTTCCGTCCAAAGCCCCGGTCATACTGGGTGAAGGATACGGACAGGCCCTTTACTGTGAGGATCTCCTCCTCTGATCTGTGATTCTCCATATGTTCCTCCTCTTTACTCATGGACACTGCCCGGAGCCGCCATCCGGCATATGGTCTGCCCCGCATAATGGAACATCAGCACCACCGCCGTCAGAAGAAGCCCCGGAAACAGCGCCAGCCACCATTTTCCCATGGCCAGATATTTCATGCTCTCCGATAAAATGATCCCAATGGCCGGTTCCTCCGGCGAAAGGCCGAACCCCAGAAAGGTGATGCTGGCCTCGTGGAGGATGGCATGGGGGAACATGAGGATCAGCCCGGTGATAAACTGCGGCAGAAGATTCGGTGCCATATGATGGAACGCAAGATAAGCCCTGCTCTTTCCCAGCTTCCCAGCGATCCGGATATACGGACTCTCCCGGAGCTGGAACACCTCCCCGCGGATCAGCCTGGCCAGAGACGCCCAGTGGGTAAGTGCGATGCCAAGGGTCACGCCCCAGAAGCCCTTTCCGCAGGCAAAGGAGATCAGGATCAGAAGCAGCATGTGGGGGATCCCCATGACCAGATCGATCAGAAGGGTCACAAGCCCGTCCACTGCCCGTCCCAGGACCGCGGCCGAAAGCCCCAGGAGAAAGGCGATGACCGCGCTGACCGCGGCCGTTAAAAGTCCCAGGCGGATGCTCATGGAAAGGCCCGCCACAGTACGGACAAACATATCCCGCCCCATCCAGTCAGTGCCGAACAGATATCCGGCACAGGGAGGAAGGTTCTTCCTTGAAAAATCCGTGACCGATGCCGCATCCTGCCATACATACCCAAAAACGGCCACCAGGAGCAGGAACAGGACCGACGCCCCAAACAATACCATGGAAAAAAGGCGGCGGTTCCCCAGCCTCTTCCCGTTTTCTCTTTTCTTCATACCGCTCATCGGGCCGCTCCTTTCCGGATCCTGGGATCCACGATTCCATAAAGAACGCTGGCCGCCAGGTTCCCGGAAGCTGCCAGTACCGCCGTGACCACTGTGATCCCCAGAAGAAGGGGCACGTCGCTTCCCAGTCCGGCTGTCACTGCCGCCTGGCCCAGTCCCGGATAGGAAAATACCTGCTCCACCAGAACAGAGCCGCCGATGATCTCGCTGATGGATGCAAACTGCAAGGTCATGGCAGGGATCAGCACATTCCGGAGGCCGTGGCGGAGGACGATGGACGTTTCCGACTCTCCTCTGGCCCTGGCAAACAGCACAAAGTCGCTTTCCATGATGCTGACCATTTTTTCCCTGGTATGGAGGGCCACTGAGGAGATCCCCGTAAGACTTAAGGCCGCCGCCGGCAGGACTGCATGGCGGATCCTGTCTCCGAGGGCGATCTCCTCCGCCGTTATGCCGATGGGGACGCTTAAGCCGATGGGAAACCACTTAAAATAAACGGCAAAGACCATAAGAAGGACCATGGCGGTCCAGAAGGCAGGGGTGCTGGCTGCCAGGAGAGAATATCCCGTTACCAGCCGGTCACAGATCCCTCCCCGTTTTCTTCCAGCCAGAACTCCCAGGGTAAAGCCCAGCAGGCCCGAAAGCAGCCAGGAAGAGGCCAGGAGCCAGAGAGAGTTGGAAAGCTTTTCCCAGATCACCTCCGCCACTGGTCTCCGATACAGAAGGGAGGTCCCCATATCTCCTCTCAGAACATCCGCCGCCCAGGAAAGATACCGCTCTGCCGGAGGCAGGTCCACTCCCCAGTATCCCTTAAGCCGCTCTACCTGCTCCGGACTCATGGCTCCAAGGGCCGCCTGGCCCACATTGGTCTGAAGGGGATCCACCGGAGAAACAGAAAGAAGGACAAAGGCCAGGATGCTCACCAGGGCCACCAGAAGGGCCATACGGGCAGTCTGGAAGACCAGAAGCCCCCAGACTGTTTTTCCAGTTCCATGGCCCGTCCTTCCGCTCCGGCGCGCCTTCCGGCCTACTCCCATGTCCACTGGTCCACATTATTTACGATGGACCAGCCATGGCCGTGGGGATGGAGCTTCTGCTCCGCCACCTGGAGCCCATCCTTCACCCAGTACAGATGATCGATGTTCACCAGCCAGATCCAGGGAAGATCCCCCTCCTGGGTAATGCCGGACTCTCCGTCCCACTGGGCCTTTTTCCACAGCTCATAAGAAGCCTCCAGATCCGTACAGGCCAGGGCCTCGTCCATATAGGCGTCCACAGCCCCGTTGGCATAGGGAGAATACTGGGCATACTTCCCGCCCGGCCTTGTGTGGTAGATATTATAAAGCTCCATGGGCGTGTGGGCTCCCCATCCCCACATCAGAGGCTCCGACTGGGCCCGGTCATAGGCCGTATCCCAGCCCACGCCTTCCACAGTCACATGGATCCCAAACGCTGCCAGCTGGTTGGCCGTATCCTCTGAAAGGGCCTGGCGGACCGAATCTCCTGCGGAGTAAAGCATTGTGAATCCAGCCTTCTTTCCATCCTTTTCCCGGATCCCGTCCGCTCCTGTCTTCCATCCGGCCTCATCCAGAAGCCGCTCCGCCTCCTGGGGATCGAAGGCAGCTTCAGAATCCTTGCTGTACCAGGGCATCTTGTCGCAGACGCTGTACGCAATGGTCCCGTGGCCGTTGAGCACATGGTCGATCATGGCCTGCCGGTCGATGGCCAGGTTAATGGCCCGGCGGACACGGACGTCACTGGTGAAATCATTTCCAATGGGAACTCCGTTTTCATCGGTCTCCCCGGCCGGCACAGCCGGAAGATTAAAGCCCCGGTTGTCCACCGTCTCACAGGAAAACAGCGAAAAGCCGTCCATGCTCTGGTCCGAGTAGGCCGCCGAGGTGTAGGCCAGATCCACCTGGCCGGAAAGAGCCGCCGCATAGGCCGCGTCCTCCTCCATGAACAGCACCGTCACCTTCTTCATCCTCGGAGCTTCCCCGTAATAATCCGGATTGGCCTCAAAGATCACCTGCTGCCCCTTGTCCCACTGCTTTAAAATATATCGTCCGGAGCCAATGGGCTTCTGTCCGTAATCCGGGCCATAGGCGTGTTCCGGAACGATCCCTGTGATGGCCATGGTATAAGGCCAGATGGAGTAGGGCCGGTTCATATGGAACTCCACGGTGGTATCGTCCACCGCAACGGCCTCCTTCAGCATGGTAAAATCGTTGACAGAGCTTGTATCCTTCAGCGTGTTATAGGTAAAGGCCACATCCTCTGCGGTCAGCGGCTCTCCGTCCGTAAATCTCACATCATCCCGGATCTTCACCTGCCAGGTGAGCCCGTCCTCACTGGCCTGGACGTCCTCCGCCAGATCATAGCCGATCTTAAGGTCCGGCGTGGTCACCGTCAGAGTGCTCTGGATCAGAGGCTCGTGGACGTGCTCACCGGCTCCCCAGCCGTATGCCGGGTCAAAGCCTGCTTCCGGCTCCGATGTGGGGCCCATGACCACGACGACCGAATCCCTGGTCTCAGTCTCTGCAGACTGGGAGCTTCCGCTTTCCGCCGTCCCGGCTCCCTCTGTCCCCTTACTGCCTTCTGCCTCTGTATTTCCTGCCGTTTCTGCGTTTTCCTGTCCACCGGAGCAGCCCGTCACACAGGAGGCCGCCAGCGCCGCCGCCAGAAGGGCGGCTGTCACTCTCCATTTCTTTTGATATCTCATACGTTTCCTCTCCTTTTTCTGCAAAACCATAAGAAATACGCTGCGCAGGTTTCTCATGGCTATCGCGGCAGCCGCCAAGGTCTCGTGCACACGCAGACTCTGGCTCGCTGCCCGCGCAAATAAAAAGGTACCAGAAAAATCAGGGAGCTTCTGTTCCCTGTACCTTCCTGGTACCTGATATCTGCGTGTTTTTTAGTCGCGGCCCATGCCGCCTGCATCCTTCTGGGTGCGGTATGCGGCTTCTGCCGCGCATATGTATTATCATAAAGTCTCCCGCCGGAAAGGTCAACTATTTTTTAAATTATACCGGACACCATATAAATCGTTCTCCTTATATGATACCATATCTTTGCTGTCGACTCTTTCCAGCGGGAGGAGGTGAGCAGGTGGAGCTATTGGCTTCATTTTTAGTTTCTGTCGGAGCAAGTGTAGTAAGTTACTACATATGCAGATGGCTGGATAGAAACTAACGGACAGTAACAGCCTGAACGGACCAGCTCACCGAAACGAGCGAGAAACCCCAGCGGAGTCAGCACCTCCTCTGGGGTTTCGCTTTTGCAGATGAAACTATTGGCTGTTTTCATATTGATGATATATATATAAATGAAAAATGTCAAGTGTCTCCGGTATAAAATCGTATCAGGATCTCCTCACCTCCTCCGTTTCAGAAGACAGTACGCCACCCCTGTCAGAGTACTCACCGCCGTCGCCGCCAGCGCCGGGCCCACGATGGCAGACGGGCTCACGCTGCCGTACTGGCTCCGGTAGGCGATCATATTGATGGGGATCAGCTGAAGGGACGAGATATTGACGATCAGAAACGTACACATTTCATTACTGGCCGTTCCCCTTCCGAAGGCCCCCGGCTTTTTCTGCCTTCTCCGCTCCTCCTCCAAAGCTTCCAGCTCCTCCATGGCCTTTAGCCCGGCGGGGGTCGCCGCCCAGCCCAGGCCCAGCATATTGGCGATCATATTGGTGGAGATATGGGCCGCCGCCGGATGGTCCTCCGGCATATCCGGAAATAAAAGCCGGATCACCGGCCTCATCTTTTTCGTCAGCGCCTCGATGAGCCCGGCCTCTTCCCCGACCTTAAGGATCCCGCACCAGAAGGACATGATCCCCAGCATCGTTAAGCACAGGGTCACTGCCTCCCTGGCCGAATCCAGCGCTCCATTGGTCACCTGGGCCAGATTTCCATGGAACGCTCCCCACAGGATCCCCAGGGCCATCATCCCGGCCCACAGATAATTTAACATATAAAAATCCCACCCCTCTGCCAGATTTTATGACAGAAGGGCGGGATTTATTCGCTTTCCTCCTCCGGCTCCACGCCGCAAAGCTTCCGCATTACCTCCGGCACAGTCTCGATCCTCTTGCACCGGTACGCGTTGCTTCCGCAGAACAGCAGGGCTTCCTCTATATTTCCCTCAGCAGCATGGATGAGCGCCCGGGTGATGCAGTACGGGGTCTCCGCCGGATTGCAGTGCTCCAGGCACCGGAAGCACCCCTTCACCGGGATCCTTCCCTCCTGGACCCTTTCCAGGAACCGGTTCCGTATGGCCCTTCCAGGCATTCCCACCGGGCTCTTTACGATCACGATGTCCTTTTCCTCCGCATCCAGATACGCCTGCTTATAGGCAGGATCCGCGTCACATTCCTCTGTGGTCACGAAACGGGTCGCCACCTGGACGCCGTCGGCCCCCAGACGGAGCTGGCGCAGCACGTCCTCATGGTCAAAGATCCCTCCGGCCGTCACCACCGGGATCTCCTTTTTATACTTTCCGGCAAACTCCTTCACCACGCCGATGATGCCGCGGATCTCCGCTTCATACTTCTCTCTTTTATACGTTTTTGACACACACTGAGTGTCAACTTCATATTCAGAAAGCTCTTCCCTGGAAAATCCCAGGTGGCCTCCGGCACATGGCCCCTCCACCACCACAAAGTCTGGAGCCATTTTATGCTTCCGGTCCCACATCTTGCAGATCACCGACGCCGACTTGATGGAGGAAACAATGGGAGCCAGCATGGGACGGCGAAGACACTCTTCCCCCATTTCCTCTGCAGCCTCCTTCACATATCTGGGCAGATCCACCGGAAGCCCCGCGCCGGAGATGATCACATCCGCTCCAGCCTTCACGGCCTCCTTCACATACCGGGCATACTCCTTCGTAGCTACCATGATATTAAAGCCCAGGATCCCCTCCGGGGCGGTCTTCCTGGCCTTTTTAAGCTCCTCATGGATCGCTCTCAGATTAGCCCCCATGGGATCCTTTAAAAAATCCGGATCCTTAAAGCCGATCTGGGCCGTGGAAATGATCCCGATCCCTCCGGCCTTTGCCACAGCCCCCGCCAGGGACGAAAGGCTGATCCCAACGCCCATGCCGCCCTGGATCACCGGGTATTCTGCCGTCAGCGGACCGATCTTCAACGGCTTTAACTGTAACGCTGCTTCTCCCATAACTCCCTCTTTTCCCCGGCTTACGGCCGGTCTGTCCTAAAATCTGCGGAACCGCTCATACCGGAGGAGTGCCGTCTCCTCCGGATCCACGTCTCTCCAGTCCTCCAGGAACCGGCTTAAGGCCTGGTCCAGATAAGAAGCAATGGCCGGAAGCGTTTCCTTACATGCCGGCTCCTCCTCCGGGATCACCCGCTCGATGATCCCCAGCTCATAAAGCTCTCTGGCCGTGATCTTCATGACTCCGGCCGCCTCTCCGGCCCGTTTGCTGTCCTTCCATAGGATCGAGGCAAAGCCCTCCGGCGACAATACGGAATAAATGGCGTTTTCCATCATCCATACCTCGTTGGCCACAGCCATGGCCAGGGCGCCGCCGCTCCCGCCTTCTCCAATGACAATGGAGAGCACCGGAACCTTAAGCCCCGACATCTCCATAAGATTTCTGGCAATAGCCTCGCCCTGGCCCCGCTCCTCGGCCTCAAGGCCGCAGAATGCGCCGGGGGTATCCACAAAGCAGATCACCGGGCGGCCGAAGGTCTCCGCCTGCTTCATGAGCCGCAGGGCCTTCTGGTAGCCGTCGGGAGAAGGCATACCGAAATTCCGGTGGATATTGTCTTTAGTGGTCTTTCCCTTCTCCTGTCCGATCACCGTCACAGGGATCCCATGGAACTCTGCGATCCCGCCGATGATGGCCCCGTCGTCTTTGAAGTACCGGTCTCCATGAAATTCCATGAAATTTTCAAATAATGCATCAATATAATCAGAAGCCACCAGCCGGTCGGCCTTCCTTGAAAGGAGCACCGAATCCCAGGCGCTCCGGATCACGGCTCCGGCCCGGCTCTGGACGGCTGAAAGAAGAGAGCCTTTGATGCCGTCGGAGTTCTCTGCCTGCTTCCGCGCCCCGCCGCCGTTCCCGGCGCTGTCTCCGCCAGCTGTTCCTTCCTCTTTCCGATGGAGCCACAGGATGGTCTCCAGGGTCTGTTTTAATTCCTTCCGTTCCACGATCTTATCCACAAAGCCGTGATCCAGAAGAAACTCTGCTCTCTGGAACCCCTCCGGCAGCTTCTGGCCGATGGTCTGCTCGATGACCCTGGGGCCGGCAAAGCCGATGAGGGCCCCCGGTTCCGCCAGGATGATATCTCCCAGCATGGCAAAGCTGGCGGTGACGCCTCCGGTGGTAGGATCCGTCAGCACGCTGACAAAGAGCTGGCCCGCATCATGGTGGTGCTTAAGGGCCGCCGCCGTCTTGGCCATCTGCATCAGGGAAACGATCCCTTCCTGCATCCTGGCGCCGCCGGAGCAGGCAAAAAGCACCACTGGAAGCTTTTCCCTGGTGGCCCGTTCCACAGCCCTGGTGATCTTCTCACCCACATTGTGGCCCATGCTGCTCATAAGGAACCTGGCATCACAGACGCCGATCACTGCCGGATTGCCGCCGATCCTTCCGCAGCCGGTGACGATGGCCTCGTTGAGCCTGGACTTTTCCCTGGCTGCCTCCAGCTTTTTTTCATATCCCGGGAAGTTTAAGGGATTGGAGACCTCCATCTCCCGGTCCCACTCCTCAAAGGTACCTGGATCCGTGACCATCTGGAGCCTCCTCCAGGCATGGACGCGGAAATAGCCTCCGCATTTGGGGCAGACATAAAAATTCTCTCTTACATCCTCCACGTAGATGGGTTTCCCACACTTATTGCACTTTCTCCACATTCCGGCCGGAATCCCCGGTTCCTCTTCCTGTTTTTCCGTCCGCTCCGCTTCCGGGGCGCGGTATCTGGTGTCGATCTTTGTATATGTCTTCTTGAACATATCCCGCAGCATGGAAAACCTCCTTCACTATCAGCAGTCTGGAAAATGGGACGGGATAAAATCCGTATCCACATTTCCATCTTCAAAATCCCTGTCTCCAATGAGCTCATACTGGAAATCCACATTGGTGGTGATCCCCTCGATGACCAGCTCTCCCAGGGCGCTCCGCATCTTGGCAATGGCCGATGGCCGGTCCTTGTCGTGGACGATGAGCTTTAAGATCATGGAATCATAGTTGGGCGGGATCGTATAATTATTATAGACCGCCGTATCCACCCGGACCCCGCGCCCGCCGGGAAGATGGATATCCGTAATGGTGCCCGGACACGGCATAAAGTGCTTATCCGGGTTTTCGGCATTGATCCGGCACTCAATGGCATGGCCGGTGATCTGGATATCCTCCTGGGTCACAGACAGCGGCTCCCCCGCCGCGATCCGGATCTGCTCCTTAATAAGGTCCAGATCCGTCACCGCCTCGGTCACCGGATGCTCTACCTGGATCCTGGTATTCATCTCCATAAAATAAAATTCTTTATTTTTATCCAAAAGGAACTCAATGGTCCCTGCATTCTCATAATGTACGGATCTTGCGGCCTTCACCGCCGCCTGGCCCATACGCTCACGAAGCTCTTCTGAGATAGCCGCCGACGGGGCCTCCTCCAGAAGCTTCTGGTGGCGTCTCTGGATGGAGCAGTCCCGCTCTCCCAGATGGACCACATTTCCAAAGCTGTCCGCCAGGATCTGGAACTCGATGTGTCTGGGACGCTCCACAAACCGCTCGATGTACATGGTATCGTCGGAAAATCCCTTGACCGATTCCATCTGGGCGTTCTGGAAATTGGACGCAAAATCGTCTTCCCCATAGGAGACCCGCATCCCCTTTCCGCCGCCGCCGCTGGACGCCTTGATCATCACAGGAAAGCCCACCTCTCTGGCAGTCTTTAAGCCCTCCTCCACCGTAAATACCGGCTCCTTACTTCCAGGGATCACCGGAACTCCGGCCTCCATCATGGTCTTTCTGGCCTCGGACTTATTTCCCATCCGGTGGATCACCTCTGCCGGAGGGCCGATGAACCGGATATGACATTTCTCGCACAGCTCTGCAAACCTGGCGTTTTCCGACAAAAATCCAAATCCTGGATGGATGGCGTCCGCCTTCATGGCCACGCAGGCCGTAAGGATCTGCTCCATATTCAGATAGCTTTCTGCCGACGGGGCGGGGCCGATGCAGATGGCCTCGTCCGCTAACAGCGTATGAAGGGCGTCCCGGTCTGCCTCCGAATAGACAGCCACCGTTTTGATCCCCATTTCCCGGCATGCCCGGATGATCCGCACCGCGATCTCCCCGCGGTTGGCGATCAGAATTTTCTGAAACATATCTTCACCAGCCCTAACCGATCATAAACGTAAGCTCTGCGCTCACTGCGATCTTTCCGTCCACGGTGGCCGTGGCCTTTCCAACGCCCACCGGCCCTTTCCGCTTAATGATCTCACATTCCAGGCGGAGTCTGTCGCCGGGAACTACCTTTTTCTTAAATTTCACCCGGTCCATGCCGCCGAAATATGCCGTTTTTCCCTTATTTTCCTCCATGCTGAGGACGGCCACGGCTCCTGTCTGGGCCAGGGCCTCCACGATCAGGACACCCGGCATCACCGGCTCCTCCGGGAAGTGGCCGGAAAAATACGGCTCATTATATGTGACTGCTTTATATCCAACAGCCCGCACGCCCGGCTCCAGCTCCTCGATGCAGTCCACCAGAAGAAATGGATGGCGGTGGGGGATGATCTCCTTGATTTCCTTAATTCCCAGCATATCTCTGCCTCCTGTTGTTTAACGGATCCTGAAAAGCGGCTGGCCGTATTCCACGGTCTCCTCGTTTTTCACAAGGATGGCCTCCACCACGCCGTCATACTCGGATTCGATCTCATTCATCAGCTTCATGGCCTCCACGATCCCGATGACCTGGCCTTTTTTCACATGGTCTCCGACCTTTACAAAGTCCTCGGCATCCGGAGCCGGAGAGGAATAAAACGTTCCCACCAGAGGACAGGCAACGACCCGGTCAGATACAGCCGTATCCGTCTGCGGAGCAGGACTGCCCTGGCTCCCGTTTAACGGCATTCCGGAAACGGTCTGGACGGTCTGGGGCACGGCTCCATCGGCCGGCTGGCATCCAGCCAGCGCCGGAACCGCCTGGATGACCGCCGGCTGCTCCTTTTTAATGACGATCTTCGTATCGCCCTGCTCGATCTTAAAGCCCGTCAGCCCATTGTCTGAAACGGCTTTGATCAGTTCGATGACATCCTTGATCTCCATGGCCTTCACTCCTATTCTTCAAACTTCTTTACAACCAGGCTGGCGTTGTGACCGCCAAAGCCCAGGGAATTGGAGATCGCACAATCCACATCCATGGAAACGCCGCCGCCCATTACATAGTCCAGGTCACATTCTGGATCCGGAGTGCGAAGGCCCGCTGTCTCATGGACAAAGCTGTCTTCAATGGATTTCACACAGGCGATGAACTCCACGCCTCCGGCTGCTCCCAGCAGATGGCCCACCATGGACTTGGTGGAGCTGATCCTTGTTTTGTATGCCTGGTCTCCCAGGGCCAGCTTGACGGCCTTCGTCTCAAACAGGTCATTGTGGTGGGTGCCTGTGCCGTGGGCATTGACATAATCGATCTGCTCCGGCTTTACTCCGGCGTCCTTCATGGCATATTCCATGGCCTTTGCAGCCCCGCTGCCGTCCTCTGCCGGAGAGGTGATATGATAGGCGTCGCTGGTGGCCCCATAGCCCGCTAACTCCGCGTAGATCCTTGCGCCCCGGGCCTTTGCGTGCTCCAGGGATTCCAGCACCACGACGCCTGCGCCTTCGCCCATGACGAAGCCGCCGCGCTCTGCATCAAAGGGAATGGAGGCCCGCAGAGGATCCTCCGCTGTGGAAAGAGCCGTCAGGCTTGTGAAGCCGGCCACACCAATGGGAGTAATGGAGCTTTCCGTGCCCCCGGCCACCATGACCTCTGCCTCTCCGTGCTGGATGGCCCGCATGGCCTCTCCGATGGAGTGGGTCCCGGTGGCGCAGGCCGTCACCACATTCAGGCTCTTGCCCTTTAAACCAAACTGGATAGACACGTTTCCAGCGGCCATGTTGCTGATCATTAACGGCACCAGAAGGGGATTGATCCGGCCCGGCCCTTTTTCCAGAAGCTTCTGATACTCCCGTTCAATGGCCTGGAGGCTGCCGATGCCGGAGCTGACGCAGACGCCCACCCGGTAGGGATCCTCTTTTTCCATATCAATTCCCGCATCCTCTAAGGCCTGCTTTGACGCGGCCACAGCCAGCTGGGAGAACCGCTCCATTCTTCTGGCAGCCTTGGGATCCATATACTGCTTCGGGTCGAAATCCTTCACCTCTGCCGCCAGCTTTACTTTATAATCTGCTGTATCAAAGCTGGTGATGGGCCCGATGCCCACCGTTCCCTGCTTTAAGCTGTTCCAGAACGTATCCACATCGTTTCCAACGGGGGTGATGGCGCCCATGCCAGTTACTACAACTCTGTTCATTCTCTTGCTCTCCTTTTTGTCACACTGACTCCTACATGGCCATGCCGCCGTCCACCTGGAGGACCTGGCCGGTGATATATGCTGCCCCGTCGGATGCCAGGAAGGCCACTGCCTCCGCCACATCCTGCGTCTCCCCGAACCGTTTTAAGGGGATCTGGTCCCCCATGGCCTTTTTCACATCATCGGGCAGAACGTCTGTCATTTCTGTATGGATAAAACCGGGAGCCACTGCGTTGGACGTGATCCCGCGGCTTCCCAGCTCCCTGGCCACGGATTTTGTAAGGCCGATGAGCCCCGCCTTGGAGGCGCAGTAATTGGCCTGGCCTGCATTCCCCATAACGCCTGAAACCGAGGAGATATTGATGATCCGGCCGCTCCTCTGCTTTAGCATCTGGCGGGAAACGTGCTTCACACAGTTGAACGCCCCCTTCAGATTGGTGGCGACCACCGCGTCAAAATCGTCCTCCGACATTTTCATGATCAGATTATCCCTGGTGATCCCGGCGTTATTGACTAAAATATCCAGCCGCCCGTATTTCTTTATGATAGTGTCGATCAGCTCCCTGGACTGGGAAAAATCTGCCACACTGCACTGGATGGCCTCCGCCTGCCCGCCGTTTTCCCCGATCTCCTTCACTGTCTCTTCTGCCTTTTCCTTAGAGCCATTGTAATTTACGATCACTGTGGCTCCGTATCCAGCCAGGGTCAGCGCGATCTGACGCCCGATGCCTCTTCCAGCCCCTGTCACCAGAGCAATTTTTCCGCTTAAATCCATGGTCCGCCTCCTATTACAGTTCCTTTAACTTTTCCAGATCGTCCAGCTTTTCAATATTAACGGCCTTCACATCCCGGCTGATCTTTTTCACAAAACCGGTCAGGGTCTTTCCAGGGCCGATCTCCACGAACCGGTCCACGCCGTCTGCGATCATCCGCTCCACACTCTGCTGCCATTTTACAGAAGAATACACCTGTCTTTCCAGCAGAGGCTTTACCTCCTCAGCCCGGGTCACATATTCTGCGGTCACATTGGCCGCATAGGGGATCACGGGATCCGACAGCTTCACATTTTCCAGGAATTTCCCAAGCTTTTCTCCAGCTTCCTTAAGGAGTGCGGAATGGAAGGGGCCGCTGACGTTTAACGGCAGGACTCTTCTGGCTCCTGCCGCCTTTAACTGCTCTGCGGCCTGTGCCACTGCTTCCAGACTTCCGGAAATAACGATCTGTCCCGGACAGTTATAATTCGCCACCTGGACTCCGTCTATGGGATCCACGACCTGGTCGATGGCCTCTGCGTTCATCCCCAGGACAGCGCTCATTCCCCCGATCCCGGCGGGAACGGCCTCCTGCATGAGGATGCCCCGGCGGCGCACCGTAAGGATGGCGTCCTCCGGAGTCATAACGCCGGAAGCTGCCAGGGCGCAGTATTCTCCAAGGCTTAAGCCAGCCGTCACATCCGGCCGGAAGCCCTGCTCCTCCATGACCTTTAACATGGCAACGCTCACTGTCACCATGGCCGCCTGGGTATACTCTGTGATATCCAGCCGGTCGTTTTTTTCAAAGCAAAGCTCTGGCATGGAAAATCCCAGAAGCTCTGAAGCCTGGTCAAAAATTTTCCGTCCCGTCTCTGTATGTTCATAAAAATCCTGGCCCATGCCGCAGACCTGCGCGCCCTGTCCCGGAAAAATAAACGCCGTCTTTCCCATTTGTTCTCCCGCCTTTATCTTGCCAGCAGCTTTTCTGCCTGCTCCATCATCTCTTCGATCATTTCCTTACAGGTCTGTTCCTTTTTCACCATACCTGCGATCTGTCCGGCCATGACCACGCCGTCGGTCACATCGCCGTCCATGACTGCCTTTCTGAGGCCGCCCAGGGTCAGATACTCCAGCTCCTCAAAGGATTTTCCTTCGTTCTCCAGCTTAATATATTCTCTGGTCATCTGGTTGCGCAGACAGCGAACCGGATGTCCGTGAGTTCTTCCTGTTACTGTGGAATCAATATCCTTTGCTTTCAGAACTCTGTCCTTGTAATTCTGATGCACCACACATTCCTTTGCTACCAGGAAGCGGGTTCCCATCTGAACTGCCTCTGCTCCCAGCATAAATGCAGCTGCGATTCCTCTTCCGTCACCGATTCCGCCTGCTGCGATAACCGGAATGGAAACTGCTTCCTTTACTCTGCGGATAATATCCCAGTCCGCCCTGCCGGAATCATACTGTTCTCCGCCGGATTCGGTTCCCTCCGCTACTACGGCATCTGCGCCGTATTTTTCCATTCTTTTTGCCAAAGCTACGGAAGCCACAACCGGAATCACCTTAATTCCTGCCGCCTTCCACATCTCCATATATTTTTCAGGATTTCCGGCGCCTGTAGTAACTACCTTTACGCCCTCTTCCACAACAACCTTTGCAACCTCGTCAGCGTGAGGACTCATCAGCATAACATTCACGCCAAAGGGCTTATCGGTAACTTCTTTAACCTTCTTTATGTAGTCGCGGATTACCTCTGCCGGCGCATTGGCTCCGCCAATCAGACCCAGTCCGCCTGCTGCAGATACTGCAGCTGCCAGATGATTCTCAGCCACCCAGGCCATTCCGCCCTGGATAATCGGGTACTGGATTCCCAGCAGTTCTGTAATTCTTGTTTTCATTTCCGTTCCTCCAACAGCCTGAATTCCTTTTTTAAAAGGTGCAGGGCATTAAGCCTCTACACCTTTCTCCTTCAGATAATTCATAACATCACCAACAGTCATCATGTTCTGCAGGTCATCAGAGGGAATCTCAACGGAGTACTCGTCCTCCAGAGCCATAACCAGCTCGAACAGGTCCAGGGAATCAGCGCCCAGGTCATCCTTAAAGGAAGATGCCTCTGTAATGGAATCTGCATCTACGCTTAACTGATCTGCAATAATCTCTTTCATTTTTTCTAACATGGTTCTTTCTCCTTTTTCGTTTAAAATGTTTTATATTTTTATAAAGAGAATGCGCTCCGGGCACATTGCTCAATATTACCCATCATACCATACTTCCTTTTTATCAGAAAGTACTTCTTTTCCGTAATCTTCCTGTTTTACCACTCTACCAGGGCTGCTCCCCAGGTAAGACCTCCGCCGAAGCCTGCTAAAACCAGCTTATCGCCCCTCTGCAGCCTTCCCTGACGGTTTAATTCGTCCAGAAGAATCGGAACTGTTGCGCCGGAAGTATTTCCATAGGAACCGATATTCATGGGAACCTTATCCAGAGGCTGCTTTAACCGCTTTGCCACTGCCTCGCAGATCCGGTAATTGGCCTGATGCAGCACGAAATATTTTACCTCTTCAATATCTGTTTTACTCTCCTTCAGCACCTGACGGATACATTCCGGAACCTTCTTTACTGCAAATTTGAAAACCTCCTGGCCGTCCATATATATGTATCCCAGCTCCGGCTTCCTTTCGTTCAGGAAATTCCCCTCGCTTCTGGCTACACAGGAAAGCACAGGTCCTTTTCCTCCGTCTGATCCCATAACACTGTGAATCACGCCTGTTTTCTCTGCACGAATCACTGCTGCTCCTGCACCGTCTCCAAACAGAACGCAGGTGCCCCGGTCTGACCAGTCTGTCAGCTTGCTCAGACAGTCTGCGCCGATAATAAGAGCTGTTTTATAAATTCCTGCCCGGATAAAAGCCTGTACCGTACTAAGCGCAAACTCAAATCCTGAACATGCTGCGCTGATATCATAGGCCACTGCATTTACTGCACCAATGGCTGCCTGTACTTCACATGCCCCATTCGGAAAACAGTGATCCGGGGATGAGGTTGCCATTAAAATAATGTCCAGCTCCTCAGCCTTTATTCCTGCATTCTCCAGAGCCCGCTCTGCTGCCCTGGACGCCATGGCGCTGGTTCCCTCCTCCACAGCAATTCTCCGCTCATGAATTCCGGTGCGGGTAACAATCCACTCATCGCTGGTTTCCACCAGTTTTGCCAAATCTTCATTTGTCACGATCCGTTCCGGCACATAAGAGCCGGTTCCAATGATCCTGCCTGTCACTGTCATTTTCTTTCCCCGTTCCCAATTGAGATTCATTCTGATATTAGTTTTGTTATCAAATGTTTTGAAATTCAAAGTATTTTCATCTTTTTTATCTTATTCGATCATGAAACGTTTGTCAAGAAGATTTTATCGACAAAAATCAAGAAAAAACGCCGATAGAGTGTCATCGGCGTTTTTAATACAACAATAAAATGATTATGCATTTTTTCCCTGATTACTATATCCTGCTGGTGTTGGCCAATGATAACCTCGTTGATTATAAAGACCATAATCTGATTTTGAATGATACTCTCCTGGATAAAAACCTTTTAATTCTCCATCTTGAATCCATTCCATATCATTTCCATGAATACTTTTTATTAAATATTCCTTCATTTGTATTTCAATCTCCGCATATGCAGCTTCTCCGATACAATTATGAGTTTCTTTCGGATCTTTTTCTAAATCAAATAATTGAAATACATTCCCACACGGATAATAAATTAATTTATAATCTTTCCATCGAATCATTCGTGTGGCCTTATCACCTTCACTCACCTCTCCGTAAAGGTATGTGTGATGCTGATCTGAAAGTAAAGGAATTCCTTCTACCGTTTCAGGAATAGGAATCTCGCATAAATCTAAAAGCGTAGGCATAATATCCCCCAGCTGTGCAAGTTTCTTTTCCACTGTTCCTCGATATTTTTCCATCGGCTTTCCTGATAAAATAAGAGGAACACATGATGCATTCTCATAAAAACAGCGTTTTGCCACCATATTATGATCAAAAAGCATATCTCCATGATCACTGGTAAAAACTAAAATTGTATCATCTAAAAGGTTACTTTCTCTCAATGTTCCAATCAACAAGCGTATCTGGTAATCAATATGAGTACACTGTGCAAAAAAGGCTCTTCTAGCTCTTTTTATTTCCTTTTTTGTATAAATTCCTGCCGCTTCACACATGGCCTTAAAAATATAGCTGTTATCCAACCAATCCTGACCGATTGGTTCCTCTAATTCGTCCTCCTGATACATATCCAGGAATGTAGAAAGAGGAACCAGAGGAGGATGCGGAAACTGGTAAGAACAATAAAAGAAAAACGGACGCGTGGGATCTTTTCTTTTTATCTGATGCATCATTTCCATAGTTACCCAATTGGTAGGATGTGCCTGTTCATCTAAATGCCACGGACGTGTATAATAAGTATTATTTCCCATTGCATGCAAAAATTCTTTTCCCAGATAACCATGTTCACCCAGCCATATCTGATAATCATCCACTGTTCCTAGTTCATAGCGTCCCTCTTCTGCCAAAATAACATCTTCAAATCCAATTCGATTTCTCTGCGGATAAACATGAAGTTTTCCAACAGCCATTGTCTGATAACCATTCTTTCGAAAAGTTTCCGCCAATGTCGGAACATCCGGCATTTCCATACGATCAGAATAAACTCTATCTCCATGTGTTTTAGGCGATAATCCAGTCATCATAGTACGTCGTGCAGGAATACATACAGGGCACTCACTATAACAATTTTCAAAGCGAACTCCATTATTTGCCAGATAGTCTAGTGTAGGAGTCATAATATCATTTCTTCCTGCACACCCTAAAAAAGAGCCTGGCCAATGATCGGTGCAAATCATTAATACATTTTTCTGATTACTCATAATAAATCCTCCTTAAATTAATCCCAGCATACTTGGAAGTGCCAATGTAATAGACGGGATATAAGTAATCAAAAGCAGCACAATCAGCATTACCGCAATCAAAGGTAAGGTATGCTTAAACAAACGTTCAATTGGAACGCCTGAAATACCGCTTCCTATAAACAGAACACCTCCTACCGGCGGAGTTATAAGACCAATTCCACAGTTTAAAATCAGAATAGCACCGAATTGAATCGGGCTTAATCCAATACTTAACAGAACCGGCATCAAAATAGGAGTAACAATAACAATAATAGATGCCATACCAAGAATAGTACCCAAAACCAGAATAATTAGATTAATCAACAGCAACAGCAAAAATTTACTGTCTGTTAATCCCAGCATTCCATTTACTACCATTTCCGGAATTTTTAAATATGTAATACAAAAACCAAACGGACCAGATGCTGCAATTAAAATCAGTACGGTCGATAATGTTTTGATACTTCTTTTCACAACATGAAATAATTGCTTCCAAGAAAGCTCACGGTAAACAAGCATCGATATAATCAATGCATAAACACATGCAATTGCGGCACTCTCAGTTGCCGTAAAAACCCCCTGCACGACTCCAATAACAACAATCAAAACAGTACCTAAACCCCAAATTGATTTTTTTAATGCAGTCCACAGATTGGTCATTGTAAATGGGGTTCCTTTTGGATAATTTCGTTTTACAGACAAATAATAACTGTAAATCATTAATGCAATTCCCAAAAGAACTCCTGGAACAATACCTGCCATAAAGAGTGCACTAACAGAAATACCGCCTGCTGCCATAGCATAAATAATCATATTATGACTGGGCGGAATCAACATTCCCTGAACACTGCTTGTCATAGTAACTGCTGTAGAAAATTCCTTATCGTATCCCTGTTTATGCATCATAGGAATCAAAATAGCTCCCAAAGATGCCGTATCTGCTGTCGCTGAACCGGAAATACCTCCAAAGAAAATAGATGCCAAGATGTTTACCATTGCAAGTCCACCGCGCATCCATCCTACCAGGGCATCAGCAAGTAAAATTAATCTGTCAGAAATTCCTCCCTGTGCCATAATATCTCCAGATAAAATAAAAAATGGAATAGCCAGAAAGGTGAATCCATCAACACTATCTACCATAGTGTTAATGATCTGAGTCGGTGACAGCCCAAGATAAAGAATTGTTAAAGCAGCAGATGCCATCATGGAATAGGAAATATGAAAGCCTAAAATAATCATAATGAAAAAGGAGGTAAGCAAAAGAATAATAGCTGTTGTATTCATATTCTAAAAACCTCCCTTCAAAATACGATATAAAGCCATTGCCGTTCCATAAAATCCTCCAATCACAACAGAAAGATAAATCGTACTCATTGGCCACCCTGTTGCTGACATTTTTGCTCTTTGTGTTAAATGCAAAATTTGAATTCCATAAACTACCCACATTATATTTACCAACATAAGGAGAATATAAGCAAGACGGTGTAAAAAGGATGCGGCTTTTTTAGGAATCAAAAATTCAATAATTGTCATGCGCACATGAAGACCTTCTTTAATTGCATAACCGGCTCCCAGAAAACACAACCAAACCATACAAAGAATTGCCAGTTCCTGAGTCCAACGAGGATTTCTGATAAATGGAAGGTATCGTCCCAAAACTCCATAAGAAACAGAAAATACCATAACTGCAAATATCAAAATGCAGATTACTATCATAAACCGGGAAATCATATCTGCTATTCGATCTAAAATAGACTCCCGTTTTTCTTCTATATTTTGCTCCATATAATACGATTCCTCCTGACAAGAAAAGAAAATCGGCGGAGGTATAGTATACTCCACCGATCCTCCATTCCATAGATTTTAAAAATTAATAAGAAGTGTTTTTAATCTGAGAAATAATTTCTGCATACTCATCGCCATATTTATCATATACGCTGCTGCAGGCCTCCTGCCATTCACTGACATTAACTTCAATCACTTCTGTTCCGGATTCTTTAATTGTCTGTAAATACTCTGCATCCTTAGCATCAGACAATTCTTCAAAAAACGGAATAGATTCCTCAAAACATGTTTTTATCAACTCCTGATCCTGTTCATTTAACTGATTCCATGTTGCTTCAGAAAACAGGATAAGATTCGGGCTGATTTCATGTTGATCCATTACATAATACTTGGATACTTCTTGAAATGCATTATTTACAAAACCAGATAATGGCTGCTCCGCGCCATCTACAACTCCTGACTGAAGCGCACTGTATAATTCAGAAAATGCAACAGATTGTGCAAAGGCTCCTACAGCTTCTACAGCATCATAGTAAATAGAACCTTCCTGACAGCGAATCTGCATATTTTTCATATCTTCTGGCTTTTCTACACGTTTTTCAGTAAAGAAATAGTTTCTGGCAGATTCCTGATATGCTCCTACACATACCATAGAACTTCCTGATGACTGAACTGTATCAAGTAATGCCTGACCTTCAGGTGACTTTTCGAAAGCTCGTGCATGTTCCACTGAATCAAACAGATATGGAAGTGTAAATACGCCAAGACCATCACAACCATAATCTGCAATAACTCCGCTCATAAGCATAGCAGCATCAATAGTTCCTGTCTGAAGTCCCTGTACTGTCGTAGCCTTATCTCCTAATGAACCACTATAGAACAGTTCCAGTTTAAATCTTCCTTCACTTTTTTCTTCCAGAATTTCACCAAATTTTGCAATTCCCTGACACAAAGGATGATTCTCTCCATTTTGAAGAGCAAATTTTAAAGTATAATTATCACCTGACGGTGCTGCTTCAGAAGATGCTTCTGTACTGGCTGCTGCGGGTGAAGCCTTTGTTTGCTCCGTATCAGAATTTCCACCTCCACAGGCTGTTAAGGAAGCTGCTAACGTACAGGAAATGAAAAATGCCATAAGTTTTTTCATGTTAAACCCTCCTAAATGATAAAACAAATCTCTTCACATTATCTACAAGTGCGCGCTTGTTATGTTAAATTCATTTTATCAATGTAACTTGTAATTTTCCACAGATAAAATCGACTCATTCTATAACAAAATCGATATTTTTCACATTTTCTTAATTGTTTTTATAAAAATAATGTTTTAATGCACAAAAAACACACAAAACAGCCACTTATATATATCTGTTTTGTATGTTTTTTGTCGTTATTCTATATAATATTTTTATGTGAAAATCTACTTTTTAATTATATAGTTCATATTTCAGGAATTTTTATAAACACTTTCACGATATTTAGCAGGAGAAACTCCTGTAACCTGCTTAAATGATTTTGCAAAATATGCAGGATCTCCAAAACCAGTCTTTTGTGCAACTATTCCCGGTGTCATTCCATGAAGAAGTAAATCTTTTGCATGAGCAATTCTAACATTTTTCAAATATCCCATTACAGTCATACCGCTCTCCTCACGGAATAAACGTCCAAGATAGGAACGTTCTAAACACACTTCATCTGCAATATCCTTAAGTGTAATATTTTCAGAATAATGTACTTCTAAATATTTTTGAACTTTTTGGATAGTTCCTGCTTTTCCGTAAAGCAGCGCTTCATTCTGTGCTGGTAAAAGTCCTCGTTCCACGGCTTCATGAAAAGATTCTATCGAATATGGTTTAACCAAATAATCTAATGCCTGATTCAAAATCGCACTCCTCATATGTTCATAATCTGAATAGGCAGATACAATAATAATCTTTATATCCGGAAGTCTCTCACGGATTTGCGAAGCTGCAGAAAGTCCATCTAACAATGGGAGGTTAATATCCATTAAAATTAATTCTGGCTTTTCCTGAAAGGCAATCGATACAGCCATTTCTCCATTTGAAGCAGTCAAAATCTCCCTCACTTTAGGAAAGCCATCCTGTATCATTTGTACCATTGCCCGACGCTCTAAAAGTTCATCTTCAACAATTAATATTTTCACTGGACACCTCCTGTGGAATTAACAAAGTCACACTGCTGCTGATACCAGGTATACTGGCAATCTCCATTTTTGCCTCTTCTGGACCATAAAGAAGTTCCAACCTTTTCTGTATATTAGACAGTCCAATTCCTCCCCATTCCTTTTTTAATACTTTTTCTGGTTCAAATCCGACACCATTATCAGTAACAGAAATAGAGACTTTATTTTCCTCCCATGTTACCGAAATATGAATATGAAGACTCTTTCGATTTCCAAATCCATGTTTAAAACAATTTTCTACAATTGGCTGAATAGACATCGTAGGAATTTGAATGTCTTCTCCTTCTAAATCATTATGAATTTCTGCTTCTATTGCATCATTAAACCGACATTTCTGGAGAAAAAGATATTGTTCAACAATCTCTAACTCTTCGTCCAAAGCCGTCATCCTCTCCTGATGGTACAAAGAATAACGTAAAATACGTCCTGTCGCTTCTACCATCTGCATTACTATTTTAGAATCTCCAATCAATGCAGTTACTCCAATTAAATTTAAAGAGTTAAACAAAAAGTGGGGATTTACCTGTGCACGTAAAGCAGAAAGCTGTGCTGCAATCATCATTGCATGCTGCTTTTCATTGATCAATCGCTCCTCATTTAATTGTTTCTCAAGACGAGCCTTATTCTTAATATCTCGAACATACTCTCTAATCTCGTGCTTCATATGATTTGCTGTTTGAGCAATTAAAGTAAATTCTCTGTATCGTGAAATTTCCAAGTCCGGAACATTCCAATTTCTATGAGCCAACTGATTAAAATATGTAGTCATATTTCCAAGAATTCTGCGCGTTACAATCGAAAAATGCACCAGAACAATTCCCATTGCTGCTGCAGCTACCGAAAATAATGCTGCTACAAGAGAAACTCTGCGTGACAAAGTTTTTGATGATGTTTCATAAGCTTTCCTTGCATATGCCATATCAGTCTGGGACATTTCCAATGCCTGCTGCTGATGCATTTTAAGGCCATCAAGAACATATGTATAAACAGTATACCAGGGGGAATGGGTATCAAGACTTTCTTTAATCTGTTCCTGCTGATAAATATTAAAATTATTTAATCGACGGATATTATTCATTGTTACAGATTCACCTTCGCATACCCTCTGAAATTCTGCTAAATCTTGCTCTAATACACGGCAGGAATCCAGATAAATTTCAATCCCCTCTTCTGAACGTGTACGTCCGAATTCTGTAAATACCTGTTCCATATGATATAAATCGGCAAAAATAGAATCACATAATGCCATACGATTCAAAAATTGAAGCTGTAAACGATCCTGCACATTTATTTCATAAATCATAGTTCCTATTACAGACACAGCCATTAAAAATAGCGCAATACAAAAAGAAAGAAAAAAAGACATAATACCTGGTTGTTTTTTCATAATTTCAGAATCCTTTATTGAAAATATACTTACTTTTCATTATACATGAAGAAACACCAATTTTCCACGGTTCTTATTCTACGCCTATTTCTTTAATAAAAAAGGTTTCGTACCGCCCGAAGCTTCACTTCCTGGCAATACAAAACCTTCTAAATTTTTTACTTTTATCCTTCCCTCTCCATCAGCCCCTGATACACATCTCTCTTGGAGATTCCACGGTCCTTCGCTACTTTTTTCATAGCTTCCTTCCGATCAATTCCCTGAGCCAGGTATACCTCCATGTGATCCTCCAGACTCATTTCCTCCCAGGACTTCTGCTGCTCCCGTTTCAGATCCTCGATGCTTCTGCCCTCAATCACGATCACGCATTCGCCCTTCGGCTCCTCTGTTTCAAATCTTTGAAGCGCCTCTGCAAAAGTGGACTGATATGCCTCCTCGTACCGCTTGGTCAGCTCCCGGCAGAGAGTAATCTTCCTCTCACCCAGTGTCTGGTACAGTTCCTCCAGTGTTGCCGCCAGATGATGAGGCGCTTCATACAGGATAATGGTCCTGGTCTCATTCACAAGTTCTGAAAGAATACGGCTTCTTTCTTTTTTGTCCGGCGGAAGAAACGCTTCAAAGCAGAACCGCCTGGTGCCAAGACCCGACATGGTCAAAGCAGTAATACATGCAGCCGGTCCCGGAAGGGAAGTTACCGTGATGCCTGCCTCAATACACTGCCGTACCAGTTCCTCTCCCGGATCGGATATTCCCGGCGTTCCCGCATCGGTGATCAGCGCCACATTCAGCCCCTGCCGCATCTGCTCTGCCAGATACCTGGCCTTGTCCACCTTATTATATTCATGATAGCTGGTCATCGGCGTTCGGATCTGAAAGTGGTTCAGAAGCTTGATGCTGTGTCTGGTATCCTCTGCAGCAATCAGATCCACTTCCTTTAACGTATTCAGGACCCGCAGCGTAATATCATCCAGATTTCCAATGGGAGTGGCACACAAATACAGTTTTCCGGCCATGGCCCCTCCTTTCCTAATATCCATATACACTTCGGATCTCATCCGAATAAACTCCCGGCTCCTTAAATACAATCACCGGCTTTTCCACTTTCACCATGGGACGTCCGCCCCGCACCGCTTCGATCAGCACCATATTGGCCTCCCGGTCCGCAAAAGGATGAACAAACTTGATCCTTTTCGGTTCCAGCTTCCAGGCTGTC
>ENA-OPRR01000898-OPRR01000898.1-human-gut-metagenome-genome-assembly--contig:-NODE-898-length-28598-cov-3.114529_pt1 | contig 28598 bp, 18 predicted proteins | sample MGYA00241796_ERZ501883 | MGnify/ENA primary metagenome ERZ501883 (study PRJEB25962, sample SAMEA2042406) | human gut metagenome | biome: human gut; feature: human-associated habitat; material: faeces...
ATTGAACACCACGCTGAATGGAGTATACAAACATCGCAGTTCCGGACGGATCAATAAAATTCAGGGGATTATCTCCTTTATCCACCACCATGAACCAGCCACCGGTTTTCTTATCCTGCACCTCTTTCAGTCCTTTACACATTTTCAAATAAATATCAAGCACCTGCTGATAGTTCTGATGTGTCTTGGGTAACAAAGCAAGCAGTTCCGGAACCACCAACGTATACCATCCCATTCCTTCACTCCATACCTCCGGCGAAAGTCCCGTAGATTTATCTGCCCACACTGCTTTTTCCGGTTCTGTGGTCCAGGCATGCAATATCAACCCATCCTGACGTTGCAAGTGGCGGGCGGCAGCGATAATATTCCTGCATGCCACATCATAGCAATAGTCTGCTTCTCCCACATATTGCGCACAACGTATCAGGAACATCTGCATCATAAATACACCGTCAATCCACATATTAGGACTACGGTTCCCATGCCAGAACTGTCCGTCCGAACTGGGATACTTATCAACGGCTTTCAATATCTGCAAGGCCGCCTTCTTATATTTTTCATCACCAGTACGCCCATACAGAGTACAAAACGCTGAACCGGTCATGAAATTATCAAGATTGGTCAATCCGCCCCCTTTGTAATTTCCATCTCCATCTACGAAATGATTTATATACTCTTTCATGTACTCCAGATATTTGCCATCGCCGGTCAATTGTCCCAGACGGTCCATTGCCTCAAACATATATCCCTGCACATAGGTATAATCTTTCCAGTAAGCCATCCGGTAATCCGGATATCTTGCCATCACCGTCTCAGACAAAGGAAGTGCCAGTCGTTCCGGAGTAATTCCGGGGGTATATTCTAATTTTGCACCAGGCACACCCTGAGAAGTAGTCCGCCGATAACGGGTAGTGGTTTCCTGAGTAACCAACATCGTGACCTCCCCTTCCACCACCGTACCCGTAGTACGCTGATTCACTTCCCTGTTTTGTGCCATTGCAGGAAATACCGTGCCTAACCCACACAGTACATAAACTCCCGCTATTATCTTCCGAATCTGTTTCATAGTTTAAATACAAAGCCAATTATGTGTTTCTATATCCAAATCAATGGATTACGTACAGGCAGATTACGCACCACTTCATCCGTCACCGGAAAATGTTCCAGATGAGCCCACGTAGACAACCAGTTTTCATTATTCGTTTGCAAAGCTCCGAACAACAGGAAAGGATGAGCTACCGGCCATTCATCCCAGTACATCACATCTTTCGGATAAATCCAGCTTTCTTTATCAAGCACATAAGGATAGACAAAATTAATACCTTTTTCCATATTCTTGCTTCCCTCTGCCGTATAAGTCCATAAATTATCATTTTTATCCGAGAGTGTCTGACATATCGTTGCCATTGCATCCAGATTAAAAAGAGAATAACCATAAGGTTTTGTACGCGCAGTTTCTAAAGGAAAACTGCCGTCCTCAGCCATCTGTTTAGGCAATAATACTTCCTTATAACGCTTCTTACAGTAATCCAGCATGTCCTTATCACCTACATAACGGGCAAACACAGCGGCCTGCATCACCCAGCAGGTACCATGATTATTCTTTGCGTTCATCTCGTCTATGCCATATTGGTGTGTGGACATCCATTTCAGATAATCGGCAAACCAGCGTTTGGTAGACTTTATATCATTTTCTGAAAGCACTCCCAGTTTTTCCAACTGATATAAAGACTGGGCCACTTCCATAAGATGTATCGTATCAATAATACCGATACCCCGGCCAGTGGTGATTCCCTTAATAGCCTGTGCATACAGCAAATTAGGATTCATCCGCGTCGGCTCATTCACAAACCAGGCACGCACGTGTGCCAGTACTGCATCTACATATTTCTCATCCTGCACCAGCAAATATGCGGAAGTCAGATTACCCACAATCGAACTGAAACGTATCATTGCATGACGATGAGCCACAAAATTATCCGGGTTAGTCTGACCATCCTGACGGACATAAGGTCCATCAGGATTCAGCGTATCCGGCCACCAATAATCACCCTCTGAATAGAAGTCGTGTACATCTCCCGCACTACGCTCTGCTATGAAGGCAGTAACCGTTACCGGTTCTTCCTTCAGATTCGCAGCAGCACGTTCCAGTATCCCTTGTTTCAAAACACTCTTCACATAGTCCTTACCACCTTTGTCCGATGTACACGAAACAAGCAGTAAAGCACATATCCCTAAAAATAAAACGCCTACCTTTTTCATAATTTTACTGTACCGTTATAAATGAAGTCCTGACCTTATCAGCTTTCACCGCCACACACGAAGTGCCGTTTTGTGTCCGGACCCGAATCTGTGCCCGTCCGTTGCGTGCCTGTACCTTACGCGAACCTGTTACAGTTCCCTGATTCTGTATCAATTCCCCGTCACCGGCAATATCGAAATACACAAAAATCCTGGAATCAAGGCATCTGATGCCATTGGCATCTACCAATTGTGCCTCTATTTCAACTGTGCCGTCTTCGCGGGGAGTAGAAGTTACTTTGAACGCATGTTCCTTTCCCCATTTCTCGGTCTGATATTCAAAACTCAATTCATCCGAAAGAGCCTCTTTACCTACAGACACGGCACGAAGCGCATTCTGACCTTTGGCAAGTTTTACATTCCATCGCAAACCGGCAGCAGGAAAATCCTGGCTATTACGCTTACGCACTCCCTGGCTTTGCCCATTCACAAACAATTCCACTGCCGGACAATTTGAATAGACCAGAATTTCTTTTTCTTCATCAGCATCTCCCCATCTTACGGGCCAACCATGTCCGTAGATATGAAGCATCGGCTTTTGTGTCCAGTAAGATTGGAACACATAATAGCTTTCTTTCTTTGTAAAGTCCCGTTCTACCACTCCTTTCTGATTCATATACGGCACTGGATTATCCGGACGCACCGGAGTGGAAAAATCTTTAAACGGCCAGTAAGCGGCACCTGTCAGCCACGACATTGTTTCCTGTTCCTTCAGATGCCAGTCTATCAGTTTCACAATATAACTTTCCGACCAATCCCCCTTCTTCAATACCAAAGCCGAACCGTTCAGAGCAGCATCCCCATCACTTTCTCCTTCTTTGCGTATAGGAGCAGTAGCCTCTGCGTGACGCCCTGCATGACTATCCCCGCCCCACTCTACATGCAAAAAATGTTTCACTTTTTCCATCTCTTCCCTAGACATTTTCTGATAATCCGTATAGACACCGCGATACCAACCCGCCCAGATAGAAGGAGAATATACATCTACAATATCACTACAGAAAGCGCAACGGCGGATAGCCGTCTTACGTCCGGCATCAAGATGGTGGGACAAAGTATTCAGTTCACTCATCAGACTCCGTATTTCACGCTGTTCAAACTCAGGAAAATCATTCGGCCAGTCGTTTTCATTGCCTAATCCCCATATAATCACCGAAGGATGATTATAGTGTTGAGTAATCATATTCGTCAGCATCCTTTTAGCCTGCCCGCGATAGTTCTCATCACCGACTCCGCCACGACACCAGGGAATTTCCTCCCAGACCAGAATGCCCAGTTCATCACAGAGATTCAGAACGATTTCAGACTGCTGATAATGTCCCAGACGAATGAAATTCACTCCCATCTCCTTCATCATCTTCATTTCCTGTATCATTTGCTCCTCAGTCATGGCAGCGGCCACGCCTGCATGATCTTCATGCCGGTGCGTACCTCTCAGCAGCAGACGTCTTCCATTCAGCATGAAAGGGCCTTTTTCGATGAATTCAAACGCACGGAAACCGAAACGTTCACTTGCTGTCATTTTCTGTCCGTTGGACGTTACAGTAACTTCGCAAGTATATAATGCAGGATTGTCCACATCCCAAAGCTGGGGTTTATCCATTTGAACGTCCAAAAGGACTAAATCTCCCAACGGAGTTATTTTATCAAGAGTCCGCGTGGATACCACGTCCCCTTTAGCATTTCTCACAGTTACCTCTACCGATGCCTCACGCACGTCAGCAGGATTATAAAACGTACCGGTTACTTTTATTGCACCTTTCTTCATCTTGGCATCCAGCACCGGCTCCACCCGAAGGGAAGCAACGGACACTTCCGGCAAGTACACCAGATTCAGATAGCGGTAAATTCCGCCATACAAATTGAAGTCCGACAAATCCGAAGGAATCATTTCGGCATCCCGCGTATTGTCACAACGAATGCTCAAAGGTACTTCACCTCCAAAGCGTTCAGCCTCCTTACTCGAAAGAAATGCCTGCACCGCATCCGTTATGTCCACGTTCCAACTGTCATATCCACCGATATGGCTACCAACTTTAGTCATGTAGATATATACATCCGTTTTTTGGCCTGCTCCCTCAAATTCCAGAATAATCCGTCCGTTAGAGTATGGATTATTCAGTTTCAGACGAGTCTTATACCAACCCGGCCCCTGATAATAATTCAAGTCCGGGTCAACTGCATCCTCCGCATTAAAACAGTGGGGCAGAGTAACCTTTGTCCATATAGGCTGTTCTTCCGGTTGTCCTTTCTTCACGGGGCGAACCAGTTCCCAGATGTTCCCTACATCTTGACGGAGGAATTCCCAGTTATCCGTCAACCGAATCTTATTATCCGCTACAGGTACTTTCGCCTGGAAAGTACCTGCGGCGAAACAAGCTATCACCAACAATAAAATAAAACGTTTCATGTCTATTGTTTTTTCATGGTTTACAAAATAGCCGTACCTTCCTTCTCAAGTTTAGCTTTCTTAAGCAAAGCCTCCAGGAAGTAATAGTCAGCATAAACCAAAGGCACATCTCTTTCAAAATTATGTGCGCCGGTGCTGTGCAGCAACAGGAAGCCACGGTCACCTTCCAAACGGGCACGATAATTCTTACTTAAACTTTCAACAATAGTATCCGCCCATTTCTTATATTGCGCCGATTTCTCCGTATTATACATAGACAGTTCGTACATGGCACAAGCCATCACCGCAGCGGCAGAAGCATCACGAGGTTCATTCGGGATGCCCGGAGCGTCAAAGTCCCAGTAAGCCACCATATCTTCCGGCATGGTAGGATTAGTGAAAATGTAATTAGCTATATTTTCAGCCTGCGATAAGAATTCGGGCAACTTCGTTTCACGATAACACATGGTATAGCCATACAATCCCCATGCCTGCCCTCTCGACCAGGCCGACTCATGATTATATCCCTGATGTGTATGTTTATGAAGCACTTCTCCGGTAATCGTATCATAATCCACCACATGATAAGAGCTGTAGTTATCACGGAAATGGTTCTTCATCGTAGTGCGGGCATGCGTATTTGCAATGTTGTAGTATACCGAATCACCCGTTTCCTTAAATGCCCAATACAACAATTCAAGATTCATCATATTGTCAATGATAACCGGGCATTGCCACTTATCACGGCTATGATCCCACGAACGGATGCAACCGATAGTCGGTTTGTAGCGAGTGATTAACGTTGCGGCAGATTCCAACAGAATATCCTTATAGGTTGCATCATGAGTCAGACGGTAGCCATTACCAAAGCTACAATACATTTTGAATCCCATATCGTGTGTGCCACCATTGGTCTTCTGATTTTCTATATTGGCAGTGAATTCCTGTGCCTGCTTCTTCCAGAAATCATCCTGCGTATATTCATACATATACCATAATTCACCGGGGAAGAAACCACTGGTCCAATCTCTCGATGCCACCAGGCGCAGAGTTCCGTCATCCTCTATCGTACGGGGAGAAACAGGCTTTTTCTTCAACTGCTCTTCCGGCATGCTGGCTTTGGCAGAGTCTACCTGCGTAAACGCATATTTCAACTGTTGTCCGGCAAAATCAAAACTGTCTTTTACGACATCTACTTCTTTTGTCGCTTGGCTACATGCTCCACATACGACCAATAACGATACTAATCCTGTTTTAAATTTCATAATAGTTACTTTCACTAATGTTTATATTGGTTTTATACAATCTCTCTATAAAAAGATTGCGCTAAGATAGGCGATTTATCTTAGCGCAACTTTCAATATTGTCTTATTCATTTGGAATTCTATTCCAAGCAGTATATAAAACAGAAACTACTTGGGAGTTTCCCGCTTTTCATTATGCCTTTGTACCCATTCTGAAGGTGAATAGCCATAAAACGACTTGAAACAGTTGGTGAAATAAGCATGACTGTTGAAACCTGTATAAACAGATATTTCCGAAACCGTATAACTGGACTCCAACAAAAGTTTGGCCGCTATTTCCAGACGTTTATTACGTATCAACTCCGTCGGTGAGAGTTCTGTCACCGCTTTCAGTTTCCGGTACAGGTTGGCACGGCTCAGACCTAACTCCTGGCTCAGTAAATCTACCCCCAATTCAGGATTCGAGATATTCTTTTCGATAATCTCAAAGAAGTTCTGGGTAAAACGGTCGTCACCCGAAACGATTTCAATACCCATTGCCTCCGGCGAGAATTTCTTTCCATACAGCTTCTTCAACTTTTCACGAGACTCCAAAAGGTTGTTGATACGGCAAATCAACACATCCATGCTGAAAGGCTTCACAATATAATCATCGGCACCTACCGAGAATCCTTCCTTAATGTGCACCACCATAGACTTGGCAGTCATCAGCACCACCGGAATATGCCCCAGCTGCAAGTCCTGTTTCACACGCGAGCACAACTCCAGTCCATCCATCTGAGGCATCATGATATCGCTCAGTATCAAATCCGGATATTTCTCCAAAGCCAAATCCAAAGCCGATTTTCCATTATCCACATCCAACACATAGAAGTAGGGTTCCAGACATTCTTTGACGTATGTCCGCACCTCATCATTATCTTCCGCCAGAAGCACCGTCCATTTCTTTTCAATATCAAAACGCATTTCATGAGCGGATGGAATCACATCTTCCACCACCTGCCCGTCTTCTTCCTCCACCAACTGGCTGGCATCATACGCATTGCTGCTGATAGGAATATACACTTCGAAAATCGTACCGGTAGGCTGATTATGAGATACGGTAATAGTCCCCCCGTGCAGATGCACGATAGAACGTGTCAAACTCAATCCAATACCCGTACCGACATTCTCTTTGTTATTATCTTCCCCCTGATAGAAAGGAGCGAAAATATTCTTTACCTCATCTTCGGAAATGCCTTTGCCGGAATCTGCCACGGAGAAACAGGCAAACTTGGTATCTGCAGGCAATGCCTTTAATTCTGTCTGCTGTTCCGGAGACAAATCAGCGAAAGTACATCTGGATAAGGAGAACACCACTTTGCCATTATCCGGAGTAAACTTCATTGCATTGGACAGCAAATTGAAAATCACTTTCTCAATGATAGATTTATCGAACCATGCCGACAGTCTCTCCTCTTTCTTCTCAAAAGTAAAATCAATGGATTTCCTTGCCGCCAGATGATTGAAAGCATAGTAAATCTCTTGCATGAACGGATTCATATCCGTTTTAGTGATGTTCAGTTTCAGTTTGCCTTCCTGATTCTTACGCAAGTCCATCAACTGGTTCACGAGCAGCAACAGTCGCTGGGCATTACTGAATATCAGAGTCAACTTATTCCTCACACTGGAAGAGAATTCCTGCATGGACACCAATTCCTGTAAAGGTGCAATAATCAGTGTAAGCGGAGTGCGGAGCTCATGCGAGAAATTGGTAAACATACGTATCTTCGCCTGGTGGAATTCCTCCAACTGCAATTTCTCTTTCTGCTTGAACTGCAATTCACGCTCCAGCTTCTGCTTCTTCGATATATAATACATGATAAGCGTCATTATAAACACGAAAGCCACGGCATAGAACAAATAAGCATACCAGGTTTTCCACAAAGGCGGATGTACGGTGATACGTATCTTGCGCGTCTCCTGACTCCATACTCCGTCGTTATTCGAGGCTTTCACTTCAAACACATACGTTCCCGGACTCAGGTTCGTGTAGTAAGCTTCCCGACGATTGCCGATATAGTTCCAGTCCTTATCATATCCTTTCAGGAAAGTAGCATACTGATTCTGACGGGCAAATACGAAATTCAAGGCACAATAGCTAATCGAAATATTATTCTGATTATAAGCCAACTCTATCTCTTCCATATCATCCAATACGGAATTCAAGATACGCGTATTATCTTCCGGCTCAATCACATGATTGTTTACAACCAATTTTGTGAACACTACCGGCGGCACGTAGGAGTTCAGTTGCAGTTCCTGCGGATTGAAGGTCACAAAACCATTGTTCCCGCTAAAGCAAATCTCACCATTCGGCAACAGCAAACCGCTATGGGGAGTAAACTCGTAGACACCGATACCATTGAGAGAATTATAATTGGTAAACTCTTCTGTCTTGAGATTATATTTGGAGATACCGTTACTTGCACTGATCCATAGGTTGTTTTCATTATCCTCCACAATGGTACAAACATCATTCTCTATCAAGCCCCGCTCCTTAGTCACAGTCTTTATGATTCCTTTTTCTTCGTCATACAGGGCTATGCCGCCACCGAATGTACCGATCCAGATACGGCCGGAACTATCGCGCACAATACTCGTCACATAATTGTTAAGCAACCGGTTAGGTTCTTGTTCATCCGTATCATAATAAACCGCTTCCCCCTTATTCAAATCATACTTTATCAAACCATCGTTGCGGCTGCCAATCAGCACCACTCCATCCCGTAACTTCAGGATGCAGCGCGAACTGGCAAACAGGCAAGTATCTTTCCCGCCATTGACCGGGAAATAAGTTTGCATCTCTTTCTTATCCGACAGACGCATGACACCCATACGTGAATCGGAAGAGACAATCCACAGACTGTTATCCTTGTCGCGAAGCATGGAGTAAATGGACATATCCCTCGGAAGCTGATAATACAATGTGTATTTCTTGGTACGGGTGTTGAAGTGATAGATAGCTCCCTTATTCGTCCCGCACCACAGCACATCACCTTCCAGCAAAAGCCCTTTTATGATATTCTGGCTATATTGCAGTTTGGAGGCATTGTCTATCGGATAATAAGCGTATTGCCTGTTCCCCAGGTTATAGTCGAGCAGTCCCCTGCCCTCTGTCGCCATATACAGACAACCGTCAGGAGAAGCGATCATACAACCATATATGCCGAACAAAGCATCAAATATCGTAGCCGGGTCATGAAAATCAAAGCGGTTATTGAAGCGGCTGGAATAACTTACCCCGCCGGAATACATACCCACCCATACCGTCTGGCTCCTGTCTACAAATAAAGAATAAATGGAGAAATGACTCAAGTTTCCTTTTTCAAGCGAGGCATCCGTATGCTTCCAGAAAGAATGGGTGGAAAGGTCTATCGTATACAGTCCGTCGAACGTACCGACCAGTAACATCCCGTGCAACTCCGATATGGCCCGGACACTGTTACTCGTCAAAATACTGTTCCCCTTATGATAAGTCACGATTTCCTCTTTTTCAAAGTTGATACGATACAAGCCACTGAGTCCGCTTCCCACCCATAAGGTTCCGTTAGAATCTTCGTAAATGGTAGAGATGCTGTTGCCAAGCAGACGAAGTCCCTGTGTCCGGGTAGTCAGCTGCCTCTGCACCTTCATATTCATATCGCAGACGAACAATCCTTTCGTGGAAGTCCCTATCAGCATCTGCTGATGCTTGGTTTCGTAAATCACGGAGATAAATTCATCTTTAATCTTCCCGTTCAGGTCGATGCGCTGAAAGACGTCCATTGCCGGAATGTAGAGGTACAGCCCTTTGGTTGTTCCCACCCAAAGGCGGTTACGGGAGTCTACGGTCAGACTGCGTACTTCGCTTTTGGCAAAAGCTCCGTAACGTTCATCAACAAAAGGGGTGATACGGTTGGTCTTTAAGTCGAGCTTGTTTAAACCGCGTGCCGTACCAACCCACAAATTCCGGTCATTATCTTCGGCTAAAGCCCAGATGTGGTTATCACTCAACGACAGAGAGTCCTTCGGATCGTGCTTGTATATCACAAATTCGCTTCCGTCATAACGGTTCAACCCGTTGCGCGTACCGAACCAGATGAACCCTTTTGTATCCTGAAATATTCTAAGCACGGAAATCTGAGACAAACCATCTTTCAGATTCAGGTTCGAAAAATAGAAGTTCTCATTATTCTGTGCTGAAATCTTCAAAGTCGCCAATAAGACAATTAGCAAACAAATATATTTTCTCATAGGTCAAAACTGTGTTTTCATTGTATTATCCTCAAAACAAAGATATACCATTTTTCCATTTCCCCCAAATAATCCCGGGGTATCTTCTTCTTAATATAGGCTTATTCCGTCAGCAGCTCCGTGGCGCACCACAACAGTGGGGCGTGGGCATGCAAATCACCCGTAATCTGCTTACGGTTCATATAATGGTTCTTATCATTCTTTATATTGGTCCCTTCGCAAACGTTCGTCACTTCGTCATCGGCATTTATATAAGAAACCAGCGCCAGCCATCCTTTCATTGCGGCAGGAGCATACTTCTTCTTGTCCAACCAACCGTGTTTCACTCCCACCAGCATGGCATACGTGAACATGGCCGTACCGGAAGTTTCTTTATAAGATGCCGGTTCGTCAATCAACTGGTGCCACATTCCATCAGCGTTCTGATTTTTCAACAAGGTAGCCATCATCTTTTTATAAGCCTTCATTATAGCCGTACGGTTGGGATTATCTTCCGGAAGCACCGAAAGCAGGCGTGACATGCCCGCAGCCATCCAACCATTACCGCGCGCCCAGAAGAACGGCGCCGTAGGAGCATGATAGAAAAGCCCGTTCGGACGTTGTATTTTCTCCAGATACATCACCATCTCGGCAGCGGCACGGTCGATATATTTCCGGTCGCCCGTAGCCAGGAATGCCTGCGACTGGATAGTGGTAATCATAAACATATCATCAATCCATACACGCGTCTGCCACGAATAGCCCTGTTCGGCATATTCTTTCTGTTCCGGTTTGGCATCGGCAGGAACTTCCCATTGGGTATCGGCATACTTCATCCCCAGATCAAAGTATTTCCGGTCGCCCAACTTCTGCATATATATTTCCAGAGGAACAGCCCCAACAACGTTATAGTCCACATGTACCATGCGGGGAAGCATATTCTTTTCGGTAGTGAACAAGGGCTCGAAACGTTCTTTCAACCGCTGCTGCATTTCACTGTCTTTCACCGCCTGACTGAACCACAAAGCCCCCAGCCAGGTACAGGCATCCGGATATGTGACATAATTGGGTGCTTTCTCGGCACGCGGATTGCCAAAACGAGTATGGGGAGTTACGAGAAACTTATTAACGATACGTGTGCCTATAACTTTGGGATCGGCATTTTCCATGCGTTTTTCCAATCCTGCTTTCTGGGCATTCATCGTACCACACCAGCCTAAAAAAGCGGCAAATAAAATTAATAAAGCATTGTTTGTCTTCATTTCATAGCATTGTTAACAGATTAATAACTAAGGCAAATGTAGGGAATTTTCCCCGTAGCAGTTTGAAAGATTGTTTCAAATGCTTGAACTATTAGCTCAAAATAGAAGATACGAGGCTTTTCATTAAAGGCTTTACGCTTTATCTTTAAAAGATACAGTTACCAACATGGGGGTGTCGGGAGTACTTACATGGGGGTGTTGGTAATACCAACATGGGGATGTTAGTATGACCAACACCCCCATATTGGGAAGAGTATCTTTTAAGGATTATGAGATTATCATTAAACCTGCTCTCTGTGCTGTTTATACCCGGCGTATACTATCAATGCAAAAGCACAGGCATAAGTAATGAATATTGCAGTTAGTCCCGGCGGAGTATCACCTCCACCATAAGAATGGAGCCCGGACAGATAGTAGTTTACACCAAAATACGTCATCAGCACCGAAGCCAGTCCCAACACGGACATCACACTGAAAGCGTAGTCCGAACGGAGAGCAGGCAGAAAACGGGCATGCAGGATGAAAGCATAAACCACCATCGTGATCAATGCCCACGTTTCTTTCGGGTCCCATCCCCAGTAGCGCCCCCATGATTCATTAGCCCAGACAGCACCCAGGAAAATTCCTGCCGTCAGCAGATAAAGTCCGATGTGGAGGGACATTTCATTTATAATGCGGAGTTCCCGGATGTGTGGTTGCAACAAAACCACCTTCGACGGATTACTTGTACCCATAAAAGCAAGCGTGAGCAGTCCGAGCAGAAAACTGATGCCAAAGAATCCGTAACTTGCCGTAATCACCGCCACGTGTATCATCAGCCAATAGGACTTCAGAACCGGAACCAGCGGTGTGATTTCAGGATCCATAAAGTTAAGGTTGGCCACAAACAGGATGATGCCTGCAAAGAAAGCCGCCAAAGCCAGCGTCATGGAAGAACGTTTGATAAATAAAAGTCCCGCCAAAGCAGTTGCCCAGGCAACGTATATCATTGACTCGTAAGCATTGGCCCAGGGAGCACGTCCCGATATGTACCAGCGGATAGCAATTCCGGAAGTATGCAGCAAGAATATCAGAACCACCAGCATGACTAATGGAATGATAACGAACCTGAACCAGCGTTTGGGTTTCAATAATCGCCATACAACGAAAATCAGTAACAGCAGCCCCACAGCCATATATCCCATAGCCGACCAGAAGAACAGTTGCGCTTTGTTATAAAACAGTTCCCAAGCCACTTGCTTTTTCGTCAATAAGGGTGTTGCACTCTGCTTCTGCTGATACACATTCATCATAGAAAGAACTTCCTGCGCACTCCCCCAGTCACCCGTTCGCAAGGCATCAACAGCTTCACCCAGATACCAGGGCATGATTTTAGAAACAAACAGGGAGTCTCTTCCGGAGAACACGCTCAAATCATCTCCGGGCGAATACCACTTCCCGCCCGTATCTCCGGGAAGCGGGAACAGCGCAAGCATCTTTCCTTGTTGGAGGGAATATAATATATTCACCTTTTCATCCAGTTTCAGCAGATCCTTTTCCATCCGCGAACGTTCGGCAGCAGGACGGGAATAGGCTTTATCCACCGCATCCGCTATCAGATACCTACCGCCCTCATCAAAGACGTCGAGGAAGCGCAGATATTTGCCTTCGGGCAGAGAATACGCCTGCTGCAACTCTTTATTTGTCTGACGGATAAAGGGTACGGTGCCCCAATAAGCCGGATTCATCAGAAAACCGATGATAACTTGTTCGGAGGTGAGGCCTTCGAAAGAATTACTCCGGTAGATTTTACGTAATAATTTATCGGTATAAGTATTCAGCGGTTCAATGCGCCCCGTAGGACATTGCACCTGCAAGCGTCCCCACTGTTCAGCCTGTTCCACGGGGATGGTGCTCTTCAGCAAAAGTTCCGTATCGGCTTTTTGGGCAAACGAAACGGCAGGAATAAAAGCCAGCAGGAGAATAGGCGCCGTATGCTTCAGTTGCTTCGCCAATTGCCGGAAACGGGATTTCCTGTCAGCCAGGGTCAGCAGCATACCGGCAAGTAGAAACAAATATCCGGCATACGTTATAGCCGTACCTATCCTGTCATTATTCACCGTTAACACGGTCCCCTGTTCATCCGAATCGTAGGAGGACTGGTAGAGACGATATCCTTGTTCATAAATCACTTTATTCATATAGATGTGCTCGTTCCGTTCACCCTCATCCGTGCGGATGGTCAGGAAGCTCTCGAAAGAAGATGGACTGTGGGAACCGGGATAGCGGACCAGCTTAAAATCATCCAGACGGATGGAGAAAGGTAACGGACGGGCGTCGTCTTCCGTTGTACGCATATGCGACGCAGTCTCCCCTTCCCTGATGTGTACAATGCCCTCAAAACCGAAGATGTTGGTAACCAACGCACCCAGCAATATCACGATGAAAGAAATATGCAAGAGCAATACTCCATACTTGCGTTGCTTCCACAGGCGCCCCTGCCAGGCTATGGCGCAGAAGTTAAGAACCAGCAATAACTGTAACAGATAGAAAAGCGGATTGTTATAAATCACTTCTCTCGCCATTGCCGTGCCCTGTGACTTCTCGACAAAGGTGGCGGCTGCCAGCAATATCATATAGTGTATCAGCAATACCAGCGTAATCTTCCACGAGGTGAACATCACTTTCAGGAGGGAGCGTACTTTTTCCATGCTTACATCATTCAATTGAGACATTCAGTGTTTTCAATAACTCTGCCAATGCCGACGGCGTCAACTGCTGGGCTGCATCGGACAGAGCTTCCTGCGGACAACAATGAGACTCGATGAAGAGTCCGTCCGCATGCAAAGATATAGCTTTCCCGCAAATAGCAGCCAATAGTTCACGTTTTCCACCGATATGGCTCGGATCGCAATAGAAAGGTAATTCCGGAAAATGAGTATGAAAACGTTCCGCCAGCTCCCAAAGAGGGGCATTACGGTATGGAGAACTGTCTACCGTACAAAATCCGCGATGAATGATACGTACATCTTTCAATCCCGCCTGCTGAAGGCGTTCTACCGCACCAATCCATAATTCGACATCGGGACATACCGGATTCTTCACCCACACCGGAATGTCACATCCGCGCAGGGCTTCCGCCAATTCGTGCATCATGAAAGGATTGACCGTTGTGCGGGCCCCCATCCATATCATGTCGAGACCGGCTTTCAACACAGCTTCCACATGACAGGGAAGCGCTACTTCGGTCATAACCCGGAGTCCCAGTTCCTGTTGTACTTCACGCATCCAGTCCAGTCCTTCCTCACCCACTCCCTCAAATGTCCCGCAACGCGAACGGGGTTTCCACAGGCCGGCACGCAATGTGCCTACACCTATCTCTTTCAATCCCCGTGCCGTTTCCAACATCTGTGTACGACTTTCCGCACTACACGGACCAGCTACTAAACCTATAGTTTTCATATTATAATAGTTACGAGTGACAAGATACAAGTGACGAGCTACAAGATACAGGCTACAAGTTATAAACTACGGGCTATAAGCTACAGGCTACCAGTACCTTTCGGCATAGTAACCGAAGTATCTCAATTCTCCTCCTCTTGGGAGGAGGGGAATGAAGATAGTTCTATTCGTAAGTAACACGCCGAAAGGCGCCCGTAGCTAGTAGCTTGTAACTGTCTTAGCTTGTAGCTTGTTCTCTAATCTTCGATAATCACACGGAAACCTACATTATATACTTTTTGCCAAGGCAAGTAAGCCCGGCGATAATATGCAGTAGATGTCTTCGGATGGTCGTTCCACGAACCTCCTCTGACTACTTTTTCCGTACCGGCACCCTGCGCCTTCTCATTGTAAGGATAAGGACAGTAATCAGAAGAAGTCCACTCGGCAACGTTACCTTGCATATCATACAATCCCCACGGATTGGCCTGGTAGCCGCCGCCTTTCACCATCAGCATATTGCCGTCATCCACACCATTCTCTTTAGGCTGATAAGTATAGTACTTATACCAAGCATCATTCTCACGCATCGGCATCGGATTTACACCACGAACAGCCATCTGATTCAGATGTTTATCTGCCAAGTTCTCGAACTTACCAAAGTCTGTGTTTAAAGAACCATACCAGAACTCACTGTCGCTGCCGGCACGGCAAGCCCATTCCCACTGTACTTCGGTAGGCAGGGTAATCTTCATACCGGTCTTTTCACTCAACTTCCGGCAGAATGCCATTGCTTCTTCCCAACTTACACGTATGGCAGGCTGTTCCGGATTATTGGCAGGATAGCCCTGATGTACGTGGTCTTTCCACAACTGACGGATGAAGCGGCTGTCATGTTCGGGGAAGAGAGTGCGGAACTGCTCGTTGCTTACCTCTATTTCACCCATCCAGAAAGCTTTCTTCACTACTTGCTTGTGAGCAGGCGAATAGTCGGAATGTCCTCTGTTGCTACCCATCACAAACGAACCTGCGGGAATGCGGACGAAGTTCATCTTTATGCCCGGAGCCAGTTCGATGCTCATCTTGGTATCTCCTTCTTTAGCAAGCATAGCTTGCGCAGCGGAGTTATCAAACGGCCAGCCTTTCACTTTCACTTCCTTATCTTTATATTCCTTTTTCTCAGGTTTCACCGGAGCAGGTTTTCCCTGACCTTCCAGATATTTGGCATACGAACGGATTTCAGCTTGCCAATCTACGCCGGAACCTGCATATTTCTCTGTCAGTTCCGTGCGGCGGCTGATCTGTTCCACTCCCTTGAATTCGTTGGCATTGAACTTGCCGTGATAAGGAGCGTTGAAGTCAATCCAGTTGTAAAGGGCCTGCCATTCCTTGTCCGTCAGTTCCACTCCATGATGTCCGGTCTTCAATATTTTAATCAGCGGACTTACAGAAGCATGATATTCATACGGATCAAGTACTTCGATTTCTGCTTCAGGACCCTGACGGTATACGTAAGGATGCAGATTCAAATAGCTGACTCCAAATCCGGAGAACTTGTCGATTTTACCACCGGTAAAGTCAGCCAACTTGTTAGAACCATCATGGCAGGCAATACAAGCACGGTCGAGCACCGGCTGTACTTCCAAATCAAAAGTGAAAGAGCGTACTCCGCCTTCCGGCTTCGTGATGGCATGGGGAGCCATTGCCGAGGCTTTCACACGTTTCGGGATGGGAAGCTGATTCTGGTCTTCGTGGCAACCGACACAGGAAACGGTTTCACCCGGCATACCTGTCAGCCAGCTACGCATCCACTGAATGGCACGTCCTTCAGAATCCAACGGTTGCAACGAGATAGGCGTATTGGCAGGAATCGTGAAGATAGCGGAGCCGTCCTCTTCAACAGGAACCGTACCCAACAGGCGTTTGATATCCCAACCACTCTGAACCCCCTGTGCCCAATGGTCGGACGGAGTCTTATTATAAGCATATTCATAAGCAAGCACACGGAATGCTTTCACTGTACCACGAGGCACACCTTGCAGACCTTCACCCTCATAGATATCCTGAATAAATACGGTAGCTTCTTTGCTTCCCGGCTTAATCTTCTCCGGAATTATCGGAGGAACAGGACGTTTCACCACCGGAGTAGGACAAATAAGACCTTCTCCTTCGAATTCGGCAATAAGCGTCAGGTTATCGTAGACGTCTATCAGATAGATACCCCACAGAGCACTTTCATTCAATTTTGCCGTAACGAGGAAATATTTATCAGTCAGCGGATAGGGCTTGATAAACTGAGGCCATACACCGTCTACCAACCGGTCTTTTACAATCGGCTCAATCTTACGGTCGCGGAAAGGCAATTCCTGCAACATACCTTTCTCTGATTTACGGCTCTTTGAAGGATCAAACAGCATCAGACGTCCGGAACGAGTTACTCCGTGGTGACCGGAAATCACACCGATAAACTGTGAAGAACCACCGGGCAAAGGCTTGGCATCGAACGTACTGTTCGGGAAGTAAGAACCGCTACCGTACAGGGATTTCTGTTCGGTTCCATCCGGATTCATGTGCATCACAAAGCGGGAGAAGTAATGAGTCAGGTCGGTATATTCCCAGCGGGTATACATGATGCGGCCGTTATTCATTACCGTAGGTGCCCAGTTGGCATCCTGGTCGAAGGTAAGACGGCGCAATGAGCCATCCTTCGGGTCATACAGACACATATTACCCACTTCATCGTTACCATTCACACAGGGCACACCGTTATAGCCGATATTGGAAACGGTGATAATCTTGCCGGAGGGCAAATAGGTGGCGTCAAAGAATTCCAGGTCTTTCTCCGGTGTCTCAATCAACTTCTTCAGACCGGTACCATCCAGTTTCACTTCAAACACCTGCCAGCGGCGGTCAGTGTCTACCATAGAGAACATGAGGCGCTCGGCATCCCAATGAAGTTTCAGGTCGGGAACAGAAGAGCCGTTGGTCGGCTTGAAAATAGTCCGGCTCTGAACATCTCCGCGCAGATTGGTCAATTCTGCAATTTCCGCATTGAAACCACCACGGGAAGCGGAAGTCTGGTTAGACCAGTTATTGTTTTGAGTACCCAGGGCACGCGGATTCACCTGACGGGCGGAAGTACCTATCTTATAACGGCCGACAATAATCTTGTCCATGTCCAGAGCAGTGTTTGCCAGCAAGATATCACGTTTCAGCTGCAAAGCCTTGTTAGCTGCTTCTATGGCCGACGCGTCATTCTTATAAATTCCGGAAAAACCTTTTCCCGTCAACAGTTTCAGTTCGGCAAGTCTTGCCTGATTCGTATTCTTATCATAACCGGCATCCTGGGCCATATCTTTATAAGCCTCTTCGATGGCACGCATATTGAGCCAGCTCAGAGATTCCTGCAAGCGATACACTTTCATTGCATCCTGCGCCAGGTTCAGATAACCGATAACTTGTTCGTCCAACGTCGGTTTCGAAGCTATCTGGGCTATCTGTGCGGTGAAGTAGGTTTTATCATTCAGCAAGTTTGTCACTTCGGTTACGATATGCTTCTCGATGCTGGCATCATACGTTGTAACCAATGCCTTCATATCGCTTCCACCGAAAGGCAGGAATGCCGTGGCTTCCGCCTGATATTTCTTCACGATATCCGCAGCGGCTTCAAACCCCGTAATGCCTTGCAAACGGAAAATCACCGTACCTGCGGAAGAACGGTTCTCCAACCCAATCTCTGCCTCGAAACAGACATATTTCTTATCCAAAGGCACAACAATCTGTGCGTTGGCATTTGCCATAATCGTGCGTTTGTAGGTTTTGCCCTTCATGACAACATCTTGTCCCTTGGCATTCCCATTGAAACGCAAGCCACCGCTACCAGTCTTTTTGAATGTATCTCTTAAATCATTCAGCCAGACAGATGAACCGTCTGCTGCCGTCAGTTTGGCATTCGCCCATACAGCTTGGTCGTCTCCCGTACCGTCCACAGTGCCCCAGGTATAGAGTACCATCTCATCCAGTCCGGTCACGTCAGCCGAAAAAGGTACTGCCGCCTCCTTTGCCTTAATCACCTTCGATGCAACGGGCAAACAAGTCTTCTGCATCTCCGCATAGGCCTGATTCTTAGCCGCAGCAATGCTTTCCGCCCACGTAGCAGGCGTTTTCACCTTTGCACTTGCCCTCCGCTGTGCCATGCCAGGGAGCGATAAAGCAATGCATACCGACATTACTAATAATTTCTTATTCATAATACTTTGTTCTAAAGTTAATCTCCTATTTTAAGTCCGGTAACCGGAAATCTTTCAAATAACAGGCAGTAGATATCTTACCTACATTCTTCTTATCATGCAAGCGCCATACCACTTTGCCGTCCTTATCCACTTCTATCAGCTGAGGTTCGTCCACTGTAGCGTCTTTCGTATGTCCGTACCAATTACAAATCAATAAGTTCTGATTTTCCAACTGTAATATCTGCCCGACAAACAACAAGGACACTCCCGGTATATCACCGGCATTCGTCCTCTTCAGTTCCTTTCCAGTCCGACGGTCAATCACCATATAATAATGCCCGTCTCCGCAAGGCAACAACAAGTTTCCATCTTTCAGTTCGAGTGACGAAAAGGCTTTGCCGTCAATCTGATGTTCCGCCACCACTTTCCCTTTACGGGTTACTTCCAGCACTTTCTGTTTCGCCATCACCGGTATCAGATAATTCTTATTCCTGAGCTGAAACACCTGGCGGAACTGGTTGTGGGGTCTTTCCACATCCAAGTCCAGAAGCACTTCGTTCACTTCTTTCCCGTTCTTATCCAGTTCGATGAAGCGGGCGGGATTACCGCATATTCCAAGTAATACGCCTCCGTTACGCAACAAGGTAGCTGATTGCAATTCTGTTTTGTCTGGTGTTTGATAATCCCAGACCACCTGATGGTCCCAGGTCACGAGTTTGGCACCCCGTTTATAGGAATACAGCACTTCTCCTTTACGTGTCAGAGCAACCGTATTACATTCTTCTCCCTTTTCTAAAGCATGTTTCCACTCCACTTTGCCGGTTTGTTTGTCTACCAGCAGAATATCCGGATTTCCGGAGCCGGCAACCAAGAGTTTATCTTGTGCCGCCACCCGGAATGTCATGGAAAGAATGACCCCAATAATAATATAAATCCTCATCATTCTTTTTTATCGTCGATATTACTTATTCTTCAGTTCATTGAACAGCTCAAGCGCCTGCTCAGGCTTCAACCCATCATGCACCACTGCATGAACAGCCTGTATCATGGCAGCAGGAGCTTCGGACTGGAATACGTTACGTCCCATATCCACGCCGGCAGCACCTTCGCTGATAGCTTTGTAGCACAATTCCAATGCTTCCAGTTCGGGAAGTTTCTTTCCGCCTGCAATCACCACAGGAACAGGACAAGCTGCCACTACATTCTCAAAACCATCGCAATAATAGGTTTTCACGATATTGGCGCCATTCTCGGCAGCAATGCGCGAAGCCAGACCGAAATAACGTGCATCACGCGCCATATCCTTGCCCACAGCCGTCACACCCATCACCGGAATTCCATAGCGGGCACCTTTATCGACAGCCTTATAGAGATTGGCAACCGTCTTCGCTTCGTGGGCGGCATCGCCGATGGAAAGCATCACGGCCATAGCCGAAACGTTCATGCGAATGGCGTCTTCAACGTCTATCAGAACATTGTCATTCAGTTCTGTCAGGATGGAAGTGCCCGCATCGGAACGGAGACAGATGGGTTTGTTTGTTGTGGGAGGTATCATTGTGCGGAGAATGCCACGCGTACACATCAGACAATCGGCATACTCAATCAGCGGAACGATATTCAAATCAATACGTTCCAGTCCGGACGTAGGTCCCATAATAAAGCCGTGATCGAATGCCAGCATCACTGTACGGCCTGTTTTCGGGTTGAAGATACGCGACAAGCGATCTTTCATACCCCACGGAAGGTTCTCCGCGCCTTTTACATGAAAATTATTATTAGAAGAGACAACGCCTAAACCAAAGTTACTGCCTTCTCTCAAATCATCTAAATCAGCCATTTCTTTTTACTTATATTAACATTGTTCATAACTTCATTTACCATGCAGGTGACTACTGCATACCTATCCGACAAGCTACCGAATCATAGCGCCTTTGCAAATGCATCGAACATGCACGACCAGGAAGATGCTCCGGAGTCGGCATAACCAATGGAACGTTCACCGTAGTTGCGGGCCCGTCCGAAATTTGCCTTCATGTCTTTAGTAGCTTCGGCACCTTTCACAGCAGCTTCGGCACCTGCCGTCAGGATGGTTTTCACATCTGTGGAATCGCATGCCTGAATCGCCTCTACTGCCGGAATCAGGGCATCCATCATTGTTTTATCTCCCTGTTTTGCTTTCGTCTGTTTTCTCACACCTTCGAGTCCGCCTGCAAACATAGCTTTCACGCCTGCGGCATCCAGTTCGGTACCTGCCGCATGATCGCTCATACCGAGGAAGAAACCTCCCAGCAAAGTACTTGTGGAGCCACTGATTTCGAGCATCAGATTGAAACTCATATCATTCAGCATGGACTTGAATTCAGTTCCCTTATCAGCCGTCGCTACAAGGGCGGACATGGATTGTACGATAGCCGTGCCATGATCGCCATCGCCCAGCACCGCATCCAGCTTTGAGAACTCGTCGGAACGTTCCGTAATGCACATCAGTGCATTACGGAGCATTTTCTTAAAATCATCTATTGTCAGTTTATCCATTTTTTATTTACCGATAGTCGTCCAATAAGGAGCGTTCGACATTCTATTGTTCAGATAGTCTACATGGTCATCATCCAGCAAACCGAGAATCATCTGGAAACCGGCCTGTTCCTGAACAGTCAGCAACTCGCCGATACGGGCGGAAGCAACTTCAATGCCTGCATTTTCAAGAACCTGATGAGCTTTGCGATAGACGATATTCATCTCCATGTGCGTGGTTGCACCTACACCATTGATAATGAGCAAAGCCTTGTTTCCGGCTTTCGGTTGCAGTTTCTTCATCAGCAGCCCTATCATTTCTTCGGCCGTATCATCGGCGGAAACCAGTTGTTTGCGACCACCACCGCCTTCGCCATGCTGTCCCATACCGATTTCGATTTCACCATCGGGAAGATCGGAGATGGTCATGCCGTTTTGCGGATGAGTGCAGGATTTCATTGCGACAGCCAGCGTAGCCAGTCTCGCATTGAAGCGTTCGCCGATTTCAATAATTTCATCCAGGGATTTGCCTTCTTCGGCAGCTGCACCTACAATCTTAATCAAAGGAACACAACCTGCCAGGCCACGACGGTCGTCATCCGGCACATCCAGTCCGGCACTGATATCATCGTGGGTCAGAATCGTCTTCACCTTGATGCCTGTGCGTTCCGCCAACTGGCATGCCATATTCGCACTCATCACGTCACCGGAGTGATTCAGCACAACCAACAGAATACCGGCTTCACGCTTGAACATCTGCAAAGCCTGGAACAAACGCTGGGCTCCCGGAGCAGCGAAGATATCACCAACCACGGAACAGTCCAACATACCGTCGCCTACAAAACCACTTAATGCAGGTTCGTGACCGGAACCGCCCAAAGTGATAACAGCAACTTTATCTTCTGCCTTTGCATGGGCACGCACAATTATATTTTCTCCGCCAATAGCTACCTGATTGCTATAAGCCATCGCATATCCTTCCAGCAATTCCGCTGTCAGGTTATCCGGATCGTTTATGAATTTATTCATCATGTTTTCTTTCCTTTTTTAGTTATTTATCAAACTGCATTAATTCCAGGGCAATGCCTTCTTCTTCGATAAAGGCAATCGTCAGATTCTCTCCGCCCGGCATCGGTTCCACCAACACCTTCGCGCCTTTCAGCTCAGCTTCCAGGTCATCTACTTCGTAGGCAATGTGAGCCACTTTCTGAATCAGTTCCGGCATCCAGCTTCCTTCCTCAAAGCGCAGGTATTCTATCTTGTTGGGGCTTTCGTTGAAATTGGTCAGCCATACTTTCAAGCCTTCGGCATACACTTCACCGGGTTGCGGTGTGGTGGTGGGCACTCCAAAATGATTTATCTTTCTCATGGTATTCAATATATTCAGGTTTTACAAAGCTGCTTGTCCGTTGGTGAAACGCAGACCGTCGTTGTCATGGTAGCAAGCCCATTCATCAACAATGGCTCCTTCGGGACCCGCCATCATGAAGTGGAAAGTTTCCAATTCTTTCAGGCGAAGAACATCACCTACATTCTGTTTCACGAAATTCTTGCTCTTGATGGGGCCGTGGGATTCAGGAATGGCGGGAGCATTCGGAGTTTCGTCACCTATTTCGGAGAAGTTATACACCCATCCGTGTTCTACCATCCACGATTCGTGCTTGGCGGGGAAGTTGGTCTTCACATGAGCATGTTCCGGAATCATCTGTCCCGGCAACAGATAAATGGCATGTGCGAAATAGCCGTATTCGGGATCGTTCACCCAGAAAATACCACCCATACCTACATTCTCAAAATCACCCAGACCGAAATCCGTAAACCAGATATCCTTCTCCATCAACGGAGTGTAGGGCACACCATAAAATTCAAACATGTCGAGGAACGCTTTCTTAGCAGCTTCCTGGTCAAACTTACCATCTTTGTAGAAGTCAGCATTCGTGTACTTCTTCTGATACGCAGTCTTTTCCTGTGTCATAACTTGTTCTGTTTTTTTAGTTTCTGCCGTGCAGGAGGCAATCCCTACGCCGCAGAAGGCAATTAATGCCAAGGTTAATACTTCTTTCAATTTCATATGTTCACTCTATTTTAATGGTTAATAATCAGTCTCAACAAAGAATGCCCATCCCCTCTATCTCTATCAGCAGTTCCGAACGGCACACGTCGGTCAGAGTATAAATGGCAGGCAAGTCCGGATATCGTTCCGTCACGGTCCGTTTCGCCACTTCCATGTCTTCCCAATGCTTCACGTAAACCCGGAAGGTGATGAGTGTGGCATCTCCCGTTGCAGGAATACCGGAGCGGTTGAGGTTGTCACGCGATACCAGATATTCGATATTCTCAAGCGTTGCCAGCGTTTGTTTCTCTATCCCGACTCCTTCCAGGCTTTGCTCGCCACGGATGGCCGCCGTGCCGGAGACGTAGATAAAGCCGTGGTCTTCTTTCCATACAGCTTTGGCACGCTCGAACTTGGGAGTCGTCTTATGCAGCAGTGCCTTGTCGGCCTCTCCCAGCAACACTTCCTGAGAATAAGCGTGGGCGGCAATCTGCAGGGGATTATCCACCCCGTGCACCTGAACGCTCCTGTCTTTGCAGAGCAACGCATCCAAATCAATCATGATGCCTCCCCATTGCGTACCGATACCGGTAGCTGCCGGATAACCTGTTGCCCACTCCACCCCATGATAAAACAGGGAACGGGCATCATTGAAGTCCTGATAGTGCTGATGACCGGTTGCATCATAGGCCGTTATCTTCTCGATATAATTCCACTGGCGTATAATGGTAGAAACCGGCATATTTTCCGCTTCCAGTACTCCGGCTATCTTTGAGAAAACCTCGTGAGACTGCTCGCGGATGTTCTGGCGGAGCACATCTCCCGTCACGCCACTCAGAAACAAGCGCTTGCATCCTTCCCTTTCAATGGCGATATACGGCATTCCTTCCCGGCTCCGGTATTCAATCCGGTCCAGTCCGGTCAGCAATACTTCGTGTACTTCCATCGTCAATCCCATTGTCTGGGGAGGTTGCGCCACATAGCTTACCAAAGGGCCGTTGTCTCCAAACGATTCCTTCACCGCCTCCCTGATGCGGGCAAAGCGCACTACGTACTCTTCATTACCTACCGGCGCGCCGAATATCACCATACGTACAGGGATATAAACCGACTTGTAGTCTGCCAGCAAGTTCGTCAGCATCTCCTCGAAAGGGGCTTGAACCACCTGAAAGAAACGGTGAATGATTTCTATATTTTCGTGTGTAATCATGGTCTTTTCCTCTTCATTATTATAATGAGTTCACATACTCCGCGAGTTCTTCCGCTTCTTTGGCTGATATCTTTTTCTCAATGCCATGCTTATGCACCGTGAACACTTCTTCCATCGTAGCCGCTCTTCCGTCGAACAGGTAGGGAGCCGTACGCCACACCTCACACAATGTAGGGGTGTCCCATCCTTTCTCAAACTCGATGTCATCACCGATACGGTGCAACTGCATATCCGTATAGTAAGGGCCCGAATGGCATTCATCACAATTGAACTTCTCAAAGACCTTACGTCCCCGCTTCGCTTTTTCGGAAAGCTCACCATTCACCAGATAAGGGCTGGGAACAGGTTTCAATGAAATCAGATATTCATCCACACATTCAGCAAACTCTTCGGGCAAGTCGGTGAACTGAATCAGCTTATAGCCCGCACGAACCGCCAGCTCGGCAGAAGCACGGATTCCGGAAATCATGCACGGCGGTGTGACGTGAGAGAGCAACAGGCTCTTGCAGTTCTTGGAATTGCCGATGCCATCATTCATCAGATCCCAGTTCATGGCATCCATACGCGCATCTCCCGGATGACATCCGTTGCACGACTGCCAGTTCTGAAAACAATGCTCCGCATCATTGAAGTATTTCTCACCCCGTTGCACCCGGCTCTCCGTACGGTTCTTCACCATAGCGACGGCCTGAACATCGGTTGTATTCAAATCTACTATATTCAGTGTGTCCGAGAAATAGGTAGGCACTACTGCCATTCCATCTTTCAACATCATGCAACGAGGTCCGTTTCCTTCCAGAGCCACGCGTTTGCGAAGACCGTACAAGAAACGCAGGTCATACGCCAAAGCGTCCTTCTGAGGGTATGCCTCAAACTTCCGGATGAATGCCGGATAATCTATCACACTGACTTCATGTGTACCGGAATGGCTGATTACAATCTTATCATCCGTACACTTCACGTCCCAAATGCCCGCAGCTCCCCGTTCCGGCTCATCCAGCAACACTGCACCCTCAAAGTTGAGAGTAGATAAGTTCACAATGCTTATGGCACTGGTGTTCATCCAGCCTTGTTGCAATTGGGAAGTGGGAACCTGGAAACGTCCCAGGTTATGGGTAATCAGCAGATAGCGGCCATCGGGGGAAAGCGACATTCCACGCAGGGCGTTGCTTCCGTTCGCCAACTGTATGTCTTTTATCTTACGGAAGTTTTCGACATCGATTACTGATACACAAGCCGCCACCGTATCTAAATCAGCCCGTTGCATCGGCAGGAAGTTCGTAACAAACAAATGTTTGCCATCTTTATCCAATACGGCCGATTTCGGTTCACGCAGCACTTTCACGGTTCTCAATACGGCCGAACCGTTCTTATCCAGTTCGGAAACGGTACCGGCGAATTGGTTACAAACGTATAGTTTACCGTTGCCGTTGTTCACCAGCGGAGCACAGGCACCGGATGCTGTCTCTATAAATTCTTTTTTGGAAGGGTCGGAAGCGGAAAGAAAGTAAACACCGTTCTTATGTTCACCTGCCACCGTTGCATAAATCCGATCTTCATCGGTGGTAACTCCCGTAGGTATCTCGTCCAACTCCCACTCTTGCAAGCGTTCTTTATAGTCCGATGAATAGATGGATACCTTCCGGACTCCTTTCTGAGATACAATCATCCCAGATTTATAAGGAGTGATACCGGTTATGAACAATGGAGTTCCTTCCGGTTGCTCTGTAGTTTGAGTAGTGAATGCAAATAATGATGCCACTAATAATACCGGTATCATGATTGTTGTGATGCTGCGACTTTTATATCTCATAGTGATTAAATTTTGCTTGTTTTTCACATCACAAAGATAGGGCATCACCTGTCCGGGGGCTATCAATAGTGTCTCATAGAGTTATAATAATGTCTCAAAATGAAGGAAGAAAGCATTTTGAGACATCGGAGAAAACGGTTTGAGACAAAAAAGGAATATGTCATGGGGAGGGGGGGCAATAAGAGAAATGTGCTTTTCTTTGCGGTTATGATTCTTTTCACCACAGAGGACACAGAGGACGCAGAGATTATAATTATCTCTGAATTATAAGTATAAAAACTCTGTGTCCTCTGTGCCCTCTGTGGTGAAAAAGCCTCCGTCAGCAAAAGAGGCATATCACTAACCTCTTGTCCGGAATTAGCCGGAATGAGTGACTTTTAGCACCTACTCTTTATTCGCACTATTCATCTGCACAAATTCCGTAGGGGTAAAGCCATAGAACGCCTTGAATGAATTGGAGAAATAAGAGTGACTGTTGAATCCCAACAGGGTGGCCACTTCCGAGACACTCATATTGGTTTCTTTCAGATAACGCAATGCCACCTCCAACCGTTTATTACGTATCAGCTCGGTAGGAGAAAGTTCGGATATGGCTTTTATCTTACGGTAAAGATTGGCGCGGCTGATACCAATCTGGTCACAAAGCATCTCTATGCCCAGATTCTGGTCAGAGATGTTTTTCTCGATAATCTCATACAGTTTCTGCGAGAAACGTTCGTCTGCCGAGCTGACACTCACTCCCACCACCTCGGGCGAGAAGCGCTTGCCATACAACTTCTTCAACTGTTCCCTCGATTGCAGCAAACTCTGAATGCGGATGCGAAGCACATCCATGCTGAAAGGCTTGATTACATAATCATCCGCTCCTGCCTGGAAACCTTCCTTTATATGCACCACCATAGAACGTGCGGTCATCAGTATCACCGGAATATGTCCGATGCGGATATCGTTCTTAATCATAGAGCAGAGTTCGAGCCCGTTCCGCTTGGGCATCATAATGTCACTCAACACCAAATCCGGGAAACACTGCACCGCCTTGTCATATCCCTTCATGCCATTTGCCGCTTCTATGATTTCGTAGTCGCTTTCCAGAGACTTATGCAGGTAATCCCGCACATCCTTGTCATCCTCCACCAAAAGAATGACGGGCTTCTTGGAACCGATTTCTCCGACAACAGCTGCCTGCGGCTTTTCCACCGGTTGCGCAAATGCCGTGTCACCAATCGTTTCCATCGGCATGGAATCCGCCTCTTCCTCCGTAAAGGCTTCACGGGAGACGGGAAGCAGAACAACGAACCGTGCACCTTCCCGCCCGTCTTCACGATCTTCGATCCGAATGGCACCTTTATGCAACTGTACAATGGAATGCACCAGGCTGAGGCCGATACCCGTTCCCGGAACATTCACCCCCGAAGTTTCGGGAACCCGGTAGAAAGGCATGAAGACCTTATCACGCTCCTGCGGCTGTATGCCACAACCGGCGTCCACCACTTGCAGCATCATATACATGGCGGAGGGGGCCACCTCTTTACGATACTCCTGCCCCAGTTCTCCGGCAGAAATACACCGAACCGACATACTTATATCCTTCCCCGCAGGTGTATACTTAAAAGCATTGGAAAGCAGGTTGAACACCACTTTCTCAAGCAATACTTTATCATACCAGGCCCGGAACTCCCGGTCTTTACAATCCAGCGTCAAAGTAATCTCGTGGGTCTGCGCTATCTGATTGAAGGCACAATATATCTCTGTGATAAACTCATAGACATTGTTCTCCGTGACTTTCAGCTCTATCGTGCCGCTCTGGTTCTTCTGCAAATCCATCAACTGATTGACCAGCAGCAGAAGCCGTTGCGCATTCTTATAAATGATTCCCAGCTTGTCGCGCAGCTCCGCACCCATATCA
>ENA-OPRR01000899-OPRR01000899.1-human-gut-metagenome-genome-assembly--contig:-NODE-899-length-28583-cov-8.302475_pt1 | contig 28583 bp, 38 predicted proteins | sample MGYA00241796_ERZ501883 | MGnify/ENA primary metagenome ERZ501883 (study PRJEB25962, sample SAMEA2042406) | human gut metagenome | biome: human gut; feature: human-associated habitat; material: faeces...
GACGCCGCCGCCCGTCGAACCAGGGGCCGCACCGATGAACTGCAGCACGCTCATCAGCAGCTTGCTGATGGGGCTGCAGGCCGCGAGGTCGATGGTGTTCATACCCGCAGTACGGGTGGATACCGACTGGAACAGCGCCGCCATTATCTTGCCCGGGACGGACAGGCCGCCCATCGTCCTGGGGTTCGACCACTCGAGCAGGGCCAGCAGCACCGCGCCGCCCACCCAGAAGATGACCGAGAACTGCAGCACGACTTTCGCGTGGAGAGAGAGACGCCGCTTTTTGCGGTACTCTGCCAGCTCCACCCAGACCATGAAGCCCAGACCACCGGCCATGATCATGAACATGATGACAGCCTGCACATAGTAGTTGTTGACGTACGGCACCAGCGAGGAGTAGTCTCCAAACCGTCCGAAGAGGTCAAAGCCTGCGTTGCAGAAAGCCGAGATGGCCGTGAACACGCTGACCCACACACCCTCTGCGCCGAACTGTGGCACGAATGCGAAGAGCAGTAGCACGATGCCCACGGCCTCAAAAGCCGCCGCCAGCTTGATGACGATCTTCAGCACCTCAGTGGCCTTGGACAGGCCGTCTGCCGAGACGCTCTCGCCCAGCAGCCGCAGGTCGCGGAAGCCCATCCGCCGCCGGGCCGCCAGCGCGAAGAAGCTGGTGAGGGTGACAAGGCCGAGGCCTCCCACCTGAATGAGCATCAGGATGACCACCTGCCCGAACAGCGAAAACTGGCTCCATGTATCCCGCACGACGAGGCCCGTCACGCAGGTGGCACTGGTGGCGGTGAACATGGCGTCGATGACGCCCAGCCGCCCCGTCCTGCTGGAAATGGGCAGGGTAAGCAGCAGCGTCCCCACCGCGATGACCAGCAGAAAGCTGCTGCAGATGGTCTGCGTCGCACTGCTGCCCGCCAGCCAGCCCTTGTTGGGCCGGCGTGTCCGCTTTTTGGTTTTGTTTTTTCCCATTGCAACCTCCCGGGGCTCCCCCCGGCCAGCAGCCAGAGGGGCGAGTCGTTCTGCCGCCCCTGCGCAAAGTTTCCCGGCGCAGGAGCCTCTCTTTATAGGATACACCTTTTTTCTCTCCGATTCAACTTGATTTTGTGCGCTGTTTGCGGTATCATATCTATAATGTGTCTCAGTAGCTCAGTTGGATAGAGCGTCCCCCTCCTAAGGTTGTGCTCTACCAGCTGCCTTACGGGGAAAAGTGATCGTTGCCAGTCTCAATTTAATATAAGTCTCTGTAGCTCAGCAGGATAGAGCGTTCGCCTCCTAAGCGGTAGATGGTTCGAGTCTAAATTTTGCATACAACTTAATATTTTTGATAGATGTCTCAGTAGCTCAGTTGGATAGAGCACACGCCTCCTAAGCGTGGGGTCGGAGGTTCAAATCCTCTCTGGGACGCCAGAAACAACGCTGTAAGCCTTTGTTTTCAAGGGTTTACAGCTTTTTTTGTTTAGCTGTACTCTTTAGACAAAACCATCTTCCTTTTATTGGAGGTTAATGTATGTTTATGAGTTGGAACTTATATTTTGCTAATTGGAAACGAACAGAAACGATGTCCTTGCTAATAAAAATAGTTTCTTTGCTAATTGGAGATTTCAGACCGTTTTTTGTCCTGCAATCAGCGCTGCCAGAGTTTGTGCCAGTTCGGGAGATTTTTGAAGCTGGTCAATCAGGGCTGCCAGATCTAATGTTGCTGCCTGGGACTGTTCCTGCGGAGGTTGCACATTTCTTAAATCTCTGTTGACAGCATAAAAAGCGTTCTCGAATTTTTGAGCATTTACCTTTCGATCTTCATCAAGGATATGTGCATATACCTTTGTAATCATATCAATTTCCGCATGTCCTGTATCGCCCTGTGTAGCCTTCAAATCGCCGTGGTTGAGTTTCAGCTTGTAAGTTGTGCTTGAATGCCTCAAAGAGTGAAATACAACATTTGGGAGCCCTGCTTTCTGTTTCAACAGTGAAAACTCTTTCTCAATAATCCGATTCTCACAAGGTCTGCCATTTGGCAATGCTACCACTAAATCGAAGTCCTGATATTCATCACCAAGAAAACTTTTTAATTCTTCCTGTGATTTTTTCCACTCTCGAAGAATATAGGCAACTGTCTTAGGCAGCCAGACCTTACGGATGCTGGAATCTGTCTTTGGTTTTTTCAGGATTATCCGAGTGCTGGTATTCGGCATTAACGGAGTAAAGATATGGTAAATGTCTTTTTCTCCTAATGTCTCAATCGCCTGTTTGGACGCTCGTGCCAGCTCTGCTTCTATGTAGATGTAAGCATTGTCAGTTGCTATATTTTCATCCTCAATATGAACATTTTTCCAGGTTAGTCCAAGAATCTCCCCCATGCGCAAAGAACACGCAAAAGCAAGGTTCATGGCAATATACAGTTTATTGTCGGTACACTGATCCAGAGCAAGACGAATCGTTTCAGCATCCCAAATGTCGCGCTTTTTATATTCGGTTTTTGGAAGGACCACATTGTCGAAAGGATTTTTTCCAATCAATTCCCAACGAACAGCTTGCTTAAAAGCACACCGGAGAAGTTTGATGATCTTCTCAATGTTCTGATTGGAAACAAACTCTGTTTTCGGTTTTCGGTTCCTCTTACAAACAGGAGGGGTCTTTTGAAGAGTCTGAATGTATTTGTCTACCACACGGGGAGTAATTGCCTGAACCTCCATATCGCCGATAATCGGATTGATATAGTTGGCAATCAGGGCTGTTTGACTGTCATACATAGACACACCCCATTTTTTCTCCCCATACGTGGAAACAAAATCGTACAGAAAATCTGAAACTTTCTGATTATTCGGAGGGAGGAATGTACCGTTGTTCTGTTGGTTTTCAACCTCCGCTTTCCGTTTCAGCGCTTCTTTATGGGTATGCCAGGTTTCCCATTTCTGTTTTGTTTCTCCTTTTTCATCAATATAGTTATAAACAACGGAATAAGATTTTTTACGTTTGATAATAGATGCCATATTCGATCTTCCTTTCTAAGTTAGAACGTCTGTGCGTCTAACCATTCGTCAAATGATTTTTTGGAAATTCGTATGGCATTACCAACCCGTACAATTTTGAAATGTCCCTCTTTTACAAGACTGTAAGCAGATGTACGACCAATGTTTAACATAACGGCAATATCTTCTACTTTGTAAGTTCGTTGTTCAGGAACATTTTTAGGTGCACTGTTCATTGTCTGACTCATTTTGCCTCCTTTCTGCAGCCGACAAAGACAATGTACCGGGATATGACTTCCTATCATTATTCTACCGTGTCATCAGTCATTTGTCTGCTGCTAATCAAAAAATTTACGATTTATCCATAGTTTAAATTTCTATGTGGATTTATCAAAACCACATGAATAGGTCGGATTTATGGTTATCACACACATAAATCCGGCCCATTATATCTGATTTCGATTTTACTGCCGTATTTGCCACGCACCCCGGCAAGTCCTTCTGTAATAAGGACGGGGCTGTTACAGGCTGCGGGTAGCGTCACCGCATCATAGTCCCACATACGCCGCCGCTTTGCCAGAGCAAGCAAACGCCGCAGGAACTCTCCCCAAGTCTTTAGGAAGCTGTGAAGAAGTACCATTATGATCTGTGTCGTTATCGCGTCCGGCCTGCCACAGCCGGTTTCGTAGGTTGCGTTTATCGCTCGGACAGCCTGGATTCATCACCTCCTTAGGCCGCCTGTCACCGCGCCGCCCCATCTGCCGCTCGGAACACAGAATGAAGTACCTGTAACAGCGTATATTCGGTTGTCAAGGAACAAGCAAGGGGCATGGCAGACAAATTGATATTGCAGTTGGAGTGGGAGGATGTATATGTTTCCTTACCACACCCGTCCAGCTTGTCCCGCCGAATATGTCCCTCTACTATTCAGTACATTTTTAGGGGCAAAGTTGCCGTCTGTTATAAAATTTCTTTGAAATATTTTTCCAGACTACGCAATCCGGCTTCGATAGAACGGGTGATCCGGCTTTTGTGTGTTCCTTCCGCTTTGGCAATATCTGCTTTGCTCATGCCAAGAAAAAAGTGTGCATAGATCCGTTGGCGCTGCTTTACCGGAAGTTTGGAAAGACCTTTATAAATCAACTCCGTCATTTGACGCTGTTCCCAAATTTCTGCCGGGTTAAGAGGCTTTTGCAATATCTCACGCTCAATGCCTTCGTCTCGATCCAGAGAGTAAAATGCTTTATAACGGTATGTACGAATCCGATAGGCTTCCTCCAGCAACATATATTCCCGAAGCAACAAAGCAACTTCATCCGGCACCTCAACGATCATGTCCTGTGTATAATACGGGTAATAATCCCGAAGATTGATTTTCTTCATAGTAATTTCCTCCAATTTCGATGTTTGAGTTGATGGCAAAAATCGAAATCAGAGGGTGGGCTGCGGCAGCGATAAGGTCTAAGTCTCTTTCTGATTAAAAAAAGGGTACAAAAAAGCGCGCCCGTACAAAGAACAGGCGCGCCAAAGCAACAGTATGAAATTTTTCCGGGAGGTTGACAGCGAAAATGCTCAAATTTTGTCGAAACCAAAAACGCCGCAATCCATACGAGCTGGATTACGACGTATAGGTGACTGAATGTAAGACAGTTTATCTGCGGATCTGTGTTGCATAGACGCATAGGCATTTCCTCCCATCAAGGAGGAACCTGAATCGGCTGCTTGATACCTCCTTGGGAGAAAATTATATCGGTTATGTTTCCTGTATCAGTCCGCAGTCATTCGCTTTTTACTCTTTATATTCGCAATTTTCTACATATTCTGCTCTTAGAATATATGCTGCAAAAAGCAAGCCCACAAGGGGAAACGACACCTTGTGGGCTCATGTTATAGATGTTCAAATTTATAGCCGATTCCGGCGACACTCTCAATGTAGTTCGGAAGATCCGGTTCAAAGCGCAATTTCTTACGTAGCTTACTTATATGATTATGAATCGCTTTTCTCGAATAGAAATCACAATCCTCTTTCCAAACCAAATCGGTAATCAGTTCGTAAGTAAAAACTCGTTTGGGATTGGCAATGAGTAATGCCAGTATATCAAACTCCTTACTTGTCAGGTTGATAATCCGTTCCCTAACCCTGACAGTGCGGTGTTCCAGGCATAGATAAAGCTCGCCTTCCTGTATTTCTGTTAGAGGATTCTTCTTTGCTGCGGAGGAAGTGTGACAGGAATTGAATACCGTTCCATGACAGACTCCCTGTTCCAAAATATATTGCATCAGAGCATTCTTTTGTTCCTCGTTAAGAAGCAGAAATAACTTTTCTCCGATCTGCTTGCCGGATTCTTCTATATCAAAAACAGCTAATGTCCCATCACATCATCACCTCCGTATTTTGATAAATTTATTGATTAGAGTTCAATTCTTGCTTTCGATGGCTTATCTTCACAATAGGTAACTTTAATCGTTGTTCCCTTGTCAGGGACTTTGTTTCCTGCGCCAATCCATTTTCGGCAGATGTAATCTTTTCCGTCTATCGTATATTTGACCTTGATAGTATGCGGAAAGGCTGCGCCATCCATAGCATGAGCGCGGACAGGTTTACGATTCACTTTTAACCACCATTGTTTTGTAACTGAAATTACAGTTCCCATTGTTTCTTTTTCCATAAGTTCCCTCCGATTAAAAAAACACTCACAAGGTTCATCCTTGTAATTCTGTAACTGTGCTTCAGATTTTTTGATAACAGCTTATAATTCAGTTTTCCGAATAATTGCGATACATACTGTAAATATAATAATGCTGGAAATTACAGATAGTGCTATTGCAATCAAATAATCCGTGAATATCAGAGAACCATCATAAAGCATAGATAACTGTATGTTGGGAAGTAACCTCAACCAACTCTGCTCAGGAAATGCTTGAACTGAATATGCCTTATTTGTAAAAACGACAAACAAAATGGCAGATGAAACTGATCCCGCAATAGCCAAGGCTCCTTTTCGTGTTACAATTACAAAGAAAAAGAAAACCATTGTCATAACAAAATAGAACGGTAATCCCCTTAATATGTTATATAATATGTGACCTATAAAAACCGAGGCAGGGGTACTTGTTCCTAAAACCGCCGCTGCAATTCCGGTAGATATGGTTAAATAGGCAAGTATAATCAACAGACATCCAAGTAAATAGTGAATGAGTTTTGCCATCAAAAACTGCATACGGCTATATCCATGTGCAATAATATGAATAATGGTTCGATTGCTAAATTCGTCGGCAAACGATACTCCGGCATAGATAGCACAGGCCAAATATAGAACCATTACATCTTTTCCTAAATTAGTAAAGGCATTTTCGGCACTGGCATATACCTGCGTAAAAATAGAAATACACGTACAAGCAATAAGAACGGCAGAAATAATCCAAACAGATTTTTCATGTCCGAATTTATATAATTCCGCTTTCATCAATCGTTTCATTTTCCGCCCTCCAACATATCTTTATAAAAGCCTTCCAAGCCGTCAGAAGATTGCGGGATGGAGGAGGAAGATACCTCTCGCAGCAGTTTCCCATTATGTAAAAATCCGTAATGCGTAGCAATGTGCTCTAACTCGCTCAAAATATGGCTTGATATAACAATCGTAATACCATTCGTTTGATTAAGTGATAGTAGTAATTCTCTGATTTCAACAATCCCCATCGGATCAAGTCCATTGATAGGTTCGTCCAAAATAAGTATTTCAGGATCGTTCAATAGCGCAATCGCTAACGCAAGACGCTGTTTCATACCTAATGAAAGGTGACGGGCCTTTTTGTTTTGCTGCGTATCTAACCCAACTATTTGCAGCACACTGATAGCTTTTGAGGCATCTTTGTGACCGTTATATTGAATTTGCTGGACAAAAATGTTTTGCAATACAGTCATATCGGGATAAAGGGCTGGCATCTCAATCATAAAGCCAATTCTTCTGCGAGCCTCCGATAGTTCCTGTAAGGACACCGATTGCATGATTGAAAATGTGCCGGATGACGGCTGTGACAAACCTGCTAAAATTCTGAAAAGAGTTGTCTTTCCCGCTCCATTTTCTCCAACCAAGCCATAGATACTGTTTGACGGTACTGACATTGTCACATTCTCTAATATTTGATTTTGCCCGTAATACTTACATAGTTTACTTGTTGTAAGTGCATAGTCTCCCATAGTTGTTCTCTCCTTAATTTAATAAAAAAGCAGAGCCAACCATAAAAGAGAATTTCTCCTTTATGTTATCGGCTCTGCGGCTGTGCGTCTGGCGCTTTGATAACGGTTATATGGAATTGTTCAATGTCGATTAAACATTCACTTTTGCATTTTGGACAAAAGAGAGGAAAATTTTTTAGTACGGTATCTTCCCGAATTTTGTCGCGTGTTTTATTCCCGCAGACTGGGCAGCGAATGAACTCTGTTTTCTCCATATTGTTCACTCCGAACTGCGATCATTCTTTTTCTTGTCCCGATATTTCCGTATGAGTTTATTACGGATAGGAACGCCAACACCAAGCAAAAGCACAACTGCCAAAATTGTAAAATCCATACTGTTTACCTCACATTTCTTTATTCTTCATAATCCGAACAGACAAGAAGATTGAAACCGCATACATCACGACAATAGCAAAAACCGCAAGCAAAACAAGAAGTATCGGAGAAGATTCAACGACTGAAATAATTGAGTTCCCGATGGCAGGTACTTTAGAGAGAAGAAGTAAAGTCACCAAAAAACCGGCCACTGGAATATACATAAATACCCGTCCTTTGATTGAGCCGTACTTGTAATATCCCGGAATCTGGAACACAGTATAGAGTGCAAATAAGAATACTCCTGCAATAGCGGCAGTTACAATATCAAATACGCCAACTGTTTCACCCAGCACTTTCAAGACAAGCGGCTGTGCAATCAAAGAAATAATCAAGGAAAGAAGCCCCATTGCAAGGACGAAAACATAGCGTCCGATCACAAGCTCGCTTTTCCGAACAGGTAAAATACCAAACAGCCGATCCATGCTGTTTTTTTCTGTGATGGAAAAGGTATATCCCGTCGTCATGGCAATAAAGCACATAGCAAATGATACCCCTGTCAGTAAAGAACGATTGATTGCGGCAAACACAATCGGTAGAAGCAGGGTGAAACAAATTGTCTTAAAATATGGTTTTACCAATGCAATATCTAATTTTGTGGATTTCAAAATATTACTCATAATCGTCACCTTTCTTGCTTGTAAACACTACAATTTCATCAATGGTGGCAGGCTCAACAGTCAGGTTGGAGAAACCGTTAATATCTTCGGTTTTCATCAGAGCCTCAAATCCCGTAGGGAATGTACGAATACCAGCCGCCTTATTTTTCAGATCATCGGACAGTTCCTCAATTCCACCTTTTACAATGCGGAACATATCTACAAAATCATCTTTGCTGCCAGTAAAGTACAGCTCGCCATAACTGATGTAGGTAATATAATCGGCTGCACGCTCCAAATCGCCTGTGATATGGGTGGAGAACAAAACACTATGCTCGCCATCTTCAATATACTCTGAAAGAATTTTCAAAAGTTCATCTCTGGAAACCGGATCAAGTCCACTGGTCGGCTCGTCGAGGATCAGCAGTTTGGCGTCGTATGAAAACGCACAGGCAAGCATTAACTTCATCTGCATACCTTTGGAAAGTTCTTTTACCTTTTTGGTGGGTGCAATGTGAAATTTCCGTAACATATCCGCAAATTTCTGGCTGTCCCAATTTGGATAAAATACCGAAATGGATTTTTCAACCTGCGACACTTTCCAATCATCACTGAAATAATTTGTATCGAAAACAACGCCCAGCTCTGATTTTACTTTTTGTTCTTCTGCGATATTATCCAGCCCCATCACTTTGACTGTGCCACCGGTGCGCTTGAGCATATTCAAAATCAGTTTGATTGTCGTTGTTTTGCCAGAACCATTCGGGCCGATCAAGCCCATAATATATCCCTTTGGCAAAGTAAAGCTGATATTGTGAAGTTGAAAAGAATCAAAAGATTTTGAAAGATTCGTTACCTCTAAATAATTAGTCATCTGTTTTTACCTCCGTTAAAATGTCCAAAAGGCGATGTAATTCCTCTGTGGATAGATTTGCCATTCTTGCAGCTTTTATTGCTTCGGTGAGATTGTTTTCTACTTTGCAAATAAGCTGCTCCTTAATCAGTTCTGAACCAGACCCCATTACGAAACATCCGCGCCCCTGCACATTTTTGACAAAGCCCTCTTGCTCTAATTCTGTGTATGCCTTTGTCACTGTTAAGACGCTGATCTTTAAGTCTTTGGCAAGTGTTCTAAGGGAAGGCAAAGTTTCTTCGGCTTGAAGCTCGCCAGATAAAATAGCCGCCTTGATCTGCTGTTTAATCTGCTCGTATATGGGGACGCCAGATACATTTGAAATAATCAGTTTCATTGCTGCATCCTCCGTGTGTTTTAACTGTTATGCTGTTGTGTATAACAGTATAACACGCAAGGCTCCCAAAATCAATATAGTTTAAGAAAAGTTCATAATAGCAAAAATTGGTCGGGATAATAAAATTACTATCCTGAACAATTTCTTTTAACAGGAAGTGCCTATTCCATCCAACTTTATTCCACAAAAAACACCCCGTCTAATGAGCAGGGTTGCTAAGGACAGTTATGTTTTACAGGAACGCTGAGCATTGCGAAGGGCAAGAGAATAGAGAGAAGTTTAGGCTTCTCTCTTTTTCTTGCCCTTTTTCTATTTTATATCCGTACATTCGACTGATGAGCCTTCTTTAAGTACAATTATTGTAGAAACTTAAAGGAGGATATTTTTATGGGTAAGTTTATTGAAGAATTTTATTACGGCAATCTCGATCCACAAGCACGAAGCACCAAAGAAAACAAGGCCGTGCAGAAACAAATGGAAGTCTTGATGTTAAATGAAGATTTCTTAACTGAGAATCTTTCGGGTGAAAGCAAAAAGAGATTTCTTGAGTTTGTCAATGCTTGGGGTGTAGTAAATGGTGAATCCAATCTTGATAGCTTTATAATGGGCTTCCGCCTTGGCGCTAATTTCACCTATGATACCTTTGTTTCTGATGAAGCGCCATTTGTGGATTTGCTTAAGGAGTGAATGGTATGAGGGATAAGAAATATTATATAGCTCTCGATGATTTTGAGCGTCGAGTGGTAGTGAACTGTATGAATGAAATGCGAAATTCTCTAATTGAGGATGGCAAATGCACAGAAGCCTTAGATGAGGTTCTGTTAATAATTATCCGTTCAAAGCAAAAGAAATTTAAAATTGTCAATAAGGAGGCTTAATTATGGAGAAATTTATATACGATGAAAACAACGGCCTTTGGTACGAATTGCAAGGCGACTATTACCTCCCTTGTCTAAAATTACCGGAGGAAGAACAGAAAGAAATCGGCGTTTGGGGCATGCGGCATTTGGACTATCTTAAACATCACCGCAAATTCACGTACAACCGACTTCAAACGGAATGTAAACTAAATTCCCATCTTTGCGATATAAATTCTCAAGCAGAGGAAATGTTTGATACACTAATCAAGCAATTAAAAGAGTCCGAAGGCATTACCGAACAACTTAAAGCAGAAAATCAAATGGAGTGGGTTGCTCGGATGAACAACATCCGCAACAGAGCCACAGAAATTATAAACCATAATATAATTTACAATTAACTAAAGGCGGTAGAGTTTTTTTCTCTACCGCCTTTAGTTCTATATGAACGATAATTCCTTACGCTTTTTTCTTCTAACCCGGTTAATATGCCTTTCGAAGTCACCATTGTTAATTAGATCAGTAAGCACATACTGCATAAAGGTGGGCACCGTACAGGAGTAAAATCCTATTTTATCATCAAAGGTTTTTACAAGATGTTTTGGTAGAACCATATAGCCAATACGCAACGAATGAGAAATCGTCTTTGAAAAGGTATTAAGATAGATGACATTATCACTATTAGAAAGAGCAAACAGTGTTTCCGTAGGTTTAGTGGATACTGAGAACTCGGATTCAAAATCGTCCTCAATAATATATCTGTTGTCCTTTTCAGACCAACGGATATATTCATGACGTTTGGATGCTGTTGCTGTAACACCGCTGGGGTAGCTACGGAAAGGAGTGGTATGTAATATATCGGCTTTCGATTCAGCAAGGGCTTTGCTGTTAATACCGGAGTTTGTCAGTGGAAGAGACTCGTATGAAATATGCGTCGCTTTATATACCTGTTCAATCTTCTTATAGGAAGGCGACTCGATAGCATAGGTTCTGTGTCTACCCAACAGCTCTACGATAAGACCATAGAGATATTCAGAGCCCGAACCGATAATGATCTGTTCCACATCAACCTTAATGCCTCTGTTGCGGGCAAGATAGTGGCGGATAGCTTCTCGAAGTTCAAGGCATCCACAGTTTGGCGATTTATCAAGCAAAAGTTCACCCCGATCGGTAAGTACCCTCCGCATAGTTTTACGTAGAACAGATAAGGGAAAGTCGGGATATGACTGATGTGTGTGGTGAGCTATGTGAGTGGTATGGTGTTCGCTCGACGCAGCAAAGCCGTCAGACTTGCGGAAGATTACCACGAAGCCGCTCCGCTCACGAGAGTCCACATAACCCTCGTCACAAAGTAAAGAATATGCGTGTTCAACGGTTATGGTGCTTATACCTAATTCGTCGGCTAGGCTACGAATAGAAGGTAGCTTGCTGTTAAACTGTAAAATCTCGCTTACGATGTCGTCCCGTATCTGATTGTAGAGTTGCAGATATGCAGGACGCTTTTCTTTATCAATTATGTACTTCATCTGTATATATAATTTTCTCCAGAACTGCTTATTTTAATATCTACAAAAGTATTATATAATATACTCATTATAAAGTCAAGGAGCACGGCTCAGATGTCACATAATCGTCAAAAAAAGATTGCGGTGATTAATGATTTCACGGGCTTCGGACGCTGTTCGATTGCAGCCTCTCTGCCTATTATCTCCGCTATGAAAATTCAATGTTGTCCATTACCTACATCAATCTTTTCAAACCATACCGGATTTGACAGTTTTTTCTTTACCGACTATACCAAGCATATGAATGCCTATATGGATGAATGGAAAAAACTCGATCTTCGTTTTGCGGGTATCTTGACCGGCTTTCTCGGTTCTCCCGAGCAGATTGAAATTGTGAAACATTTCTTGGGGATGTTTAAAACCAAGGACAATATTACGGTAATTGACCCTGTTATGGGCGACTACGGCAAACTGTATCCCACGTATTCTCCACTTTTGGCAGAGCAGATGAATACGCTTGTGCCGTATGCGGATATCCTGACACCCAATCTGACTGAAGCTTGTATCCTCACAGGAACTGAGTATAAAGTGGATATGGATGAAAATGACCTTGCGGAGATTTGCAATAAGCTTTGCGCAATGGGGCCGAAGAAAATTGTTGTATCCGGTCTTGAGCGTGGAGACAATCTGGAGAACTTTATCTATGAGGGTGGCAAAGAGTGGCAGACGATACTAGAACATAAAGTCGGGCCGTTCCGCTCGGGTACTGGAGATGTATTTTCTACCATCATAGCAGCGGATACTGTGAATGGCGTAGGTTTTGCGGATTCTGTACGCCATGCGTCTTCTTTTGTTGCAAAGGTGTTGCGTAGAACGGTTGAACTCGACCTGCCAAAAACAGACGGTATCTGCTTCGAGGAGTTCCTAACGGAAATTTGATAGGAGTGTACATTGTGAAATACGAAAAAATCAAACTTATGTGTTTTGCGGGCATCTTTACTGCAATTGTATTTGTCTTTACGGCGTATCTACATATTCCAAGCCATACCGGTTATACCCACGTTGGTGATGCCTTTATTTATCTTGCTGCCAGTTTACTTCCATTACCTTACGCTATGTTTGTCGGTGCAGGTGGAGCACTTCTTGCGGACTGCCTCACAGGTTTTGCTATCTGGGCACCCGGCTCGATGATTATTAAGACGGCTACCGTGTTATTCTTCTCCCGCAAGAGCAAGAACATAATCTGCTTACGAAACATCCTTGCACTGATTCCTGCTTGGGCCCTTTGTATTGGTGGGTACTATTTATATGAGGCACTAATAACCGGAAACTTTGTAGCTCCTACTGCCGGTATTCCCGGTTACATAATGCAGTCGGCTCTCAGTACCGTCCTTTATGTAATTGCAGGTATAGCTATGGATAAGCTGGATATAAAAACGAAACTTAACGGAGGTAGTGTTTTATGATGACAATTACATATCCTGTACATAACGGTATCTATGTGAATGTGACAAACCGTTGTCCCTGCGCTTGCACATTTTGCTTGCGTCAAAATGGGGAATCGGTATATGGTTCGGATTCCCTTTGGTTAGAAAGAGAACCCACCGTAAAAGAGGTGTGCGACAGCATTGATACATGGGATTTGAACAAATACAACGAGGTTGTTTTCTGCGGTTATGGAGAACCTACCGAGCGACTTGATGATCTTCTTGAGGTTGCAAAGTACATCAAGTCAAAGAGTGACATCAAAATCCGTATCAACACCAACGGCCTTGCGGATCTGATTTGGAATGAACCTACCGCACCTAAGCTGCAGGGATTGATTGATACTGTTTCCATCAGTTTAAATGCGACGAACAAGGAAGAGTATTTAAAGATTGTCCACCCGAAATTCGGTATAGAATCCTATGAGGCTATGCTTAAATTCACAAAAGAGTGTACCAAATATGTTCCTTCAGTGGTAATGACGGTCGTTGATATAGTGGTGTCAAAGGAAGAACAGGAGATCTGTCGAAAAATTTGTGAATCTGTTGGTGCAACACTTCGCATTCGTCCTTACGAGGGATAATTTCAATTGTTCAAACTTTTTTCACCAAAAAGACTTGTATATTTTTACGAAGTGATGTATAATAAATAAAACAATTAAATAAACGGGAGCTTGTATTACGGGCTGAGAGGAAGGTGTGACCTTCGACCGAGAACCTGATTTGGATAATGCCAACGTAGGGATGCCTGATACAAGGATATTAGGAATAACGAAGTACATTAAGGAAGTTACCAAATTGGTAGCTTCCTTTTTTGTTGTTTTTGGAGGTGTTTTTATGGTAAAGATCAACGGCGAAGAACTGAATATTGCAGGTAAGACAGTAGCGGAATACCTTGCAACTACAAACTACGATCCCAAGCGAATCGCAGTAGAGCGAAACGGAGATATCGTTCCCAAATCGCAGTATGGCGAAACCGTATTGCAGGACGGCGACAGCGTAGAGGTTGTCAGCTTTGTGGGGGGTGGTTAATCTGATCCCAACGAAAGAAGAATGGAATAAAGCTTTAGCCGAGCGACACGGCGAGAAGCTGCAAACGAAGTTCTCATCGGTAACGGTTGCCATTTGCGGTCTTGGCGGTCTCGGCTCTAATGTCGCTATTTCTCTTGCTCGTGCGGGTATTGGAAAACTGATTCTTATTGACTTTGATCGTGTGGATATTACCAATTTGCACCGACAGCAGTATAAAGCGAATCAGCTTGGGATGAACAAGACGGATGCCTTGCGGGATAATCTTTTAGAGATCGCTCCGTATGTTACTCTTGAAACGCATACTATCTGTGTAAAAGAAGAAAATGCCACCCATTTGTTGCAAGGTGCAGATATTATCTGCGAAGCCTTTGATGATGCAGAGTGCAAAGCAATGCTTACCAATCTTGTCCTTGAAGAAATGCCCGACAAATATCTTGTTGCGGCATCGGGTATGGCAGGTTTCGGTAGTGTTAATTCTATCAGGACGAGAAAAATCACAAGCAAGTTTTATCTATGTGGCGACGAGAAAAGTGACGTGCAATCGGAAGGCGGTCTCGTATCTTCCCGTGTAATGCTCTGTGCAGCTCATCAAGCCCATACTGTACTCAGAATCTTAGCAGAACAATTTGAAACTTAATGAAAGAAGGAAACAAAAATGAATAACGATAAACTGATTATTGGCGGACACGAATTTAACTCCCGTTTTATTCTCGGCTCCGGTAAGTATTCGATGAAACTGATTGAAGCAGCAGTGAAGGATGCAGGAGCAGAGATCATCACCCTTGCTGTTCGCCGTGCAAATACCAAGGAGCAGGAAAGTATCCTCGACTACATTCCTGAAGGAATTACTTTGCTTCCTAACACTAGTGGTGCAAGAAATGCAGAAGAAGCTGTTCGTATAGCTCGTCTTGCAAGAGAACTTGGCTGCGGCAATTTCGTAAAAATTGAAATTATGCGTGATTCCAAGTATCTGCTCCCCGATAATCAAGAAACTATCAAGGCGACCGAGATTCTTGCCAAAGAAGGCTTTGTGGTTATGCCGTATATGTATCCTGATCTGAATGTTGCAAGAGATCTTGTAAACGCCGGTGCAGCTTCCGTTATGCCATTGGCTTCTCCTATCGGGTCTAACAAAGGTCTTGCCACAAAAGAATTCATTCAGATTTTGATTGATGAGATCGACCTGCCTATAATTGTAGATGCCGGTATCGGCAGACCTTCTCAGGCTTGCGAAGCAATGGAAATGGGCGCCGCTGCTATTATGGCGAACACCGCTCTTGCAACTGCAGGTGACCTTCCTATGATGGCATCTGCATTCAAAAATGCCATTGAAGCAGGACGTAAAGCTTACCTTGCAGGACTTGGCAGAGTGCTGACACGTGGAGCTTCTGCATCCGATCCGCTAACAGGTTTCCTCAGAGATTAAGGTGAAAACTATGGAAAATCAATTTTTTGTAGATTCGGAGCATTTATCGCCGGAAGCACTTGCGAAAAAGCATCGTCTTGAAACCGATCCATCCTCCCGAAAGAACCATATGGAATATCTGCCGGGGATGGAAGTGATCGAATCGGATGTGTGTGCAAATGTGATGGCACAGATGAACTCCTATGATTATTCAAAATACACCGCCGCTGATGTAAAGGCGGCTTTGGAGCACGACAATTGCACTATTGAAGATTTCAAGGCACTGCTTTCTCCTGCGGCAGAACCGTTCCTTGAGCAGATGGCACAGAAAGCAAGACTTGAAACAAGTAAGCACTTCGGCAACACCGTTTATCTGTTCACTCCTCTTTACATAGCTAATTACTGCGAAAATTACTGTGTGTATTGTGGGTTCAACTGCTACAACCATATTAAGCGTATGAAGCTTAGTATGGAGCAGATTGAAAAAGAGATGAAGGTCATTGCCGACAGTGGTATGGAAGAAATACTTATTCTTACCGGTGAAAGCCGAGCTCAGAGCAATGTGGAGTACATCGGTGAGGCTTGCAAGCTGGCCCGCAAATATTTCCGTATGGTCGGTCTTGAAATCTATCCCGTTAATACCGATGAATACAAGTATCTCCACGAATGCGGCGCGGACTATGTAACGGTGTTCCAAGAAACCTACGATACCGATAAGTACGAACAGCTTCACCTGCTCGGACATAAGCGTGTGTGGCCTTACCGCTTTGATGCACAGGAACGTGCGCTTCGCGGTGGTATGCGTGGAGTGGCATTCTCTGCTCTGCTTGGTCTTTCTGATTTCCGCAAGGATGCTTTAGCAAGTGCTTTGCACGTTTATTACTTGCAGAGAAAATATCCTCACGCCGAGATGTCCTTATCCTGCCCAAGACTCAGACCGATCATCAATAATGATAAGTTGAGCCCTTTGGACGTTCACGAAAAGCAGCTTTGTCAGGTGCTTTGTGCTTACCGTATTTTCTTACCTTTCGTTGGAATTACTGTATCTTCCCGTGAAAGCGCCGAGTTTAGAAACGGTATTGTGAAGATTGCGGCAACCAAGGTTTCCGCAGGCGTTTCAACCGGCATCGGCGATCACGAAAGCAAATACACCGGCAAAGAATCCGATGAAGTACAAGGCGATGAGCAGTTCGAGATCGACGACAACCGCAGCCTTGATAAAATGTATAAGGATATTGCCGAGGAAGGCTTACAACCCGTTTTGAACGACTATCTGTATGTGTGAGGTAACGAGAATGAAAAAGTTTGATCCAAGTTTATATTTTATAACCGACAGCACGAACTACAGCGAGGAAGAATTCCTTTATCGTGTTGAAGAAGCATTAAAAGGAGGAGCAACCCTTCTTCAGCTTCGTGAGAAAAACAAAAGCACACGAGAGTATATCGAGCTTGCCGAAAAGGTACATGCTATCGCAAAGCGTTACAACGTACCGCTTATCATTGACGACCGTGTGGACGTTGCTCTCGCTATCGATGCAGAAGGTGTTCACGTGGGTGCTGAGGATATGCCCATTGCAACGGCGAGAAAACTTATGGGCGATGACAAGATCGTAGGCGCAACAGCGAAGACAGTTCCGTGGGCAAAGGAAGCCTACGAGCAGGGCGCTGACTATCTTGGCGTGGGAGCAATCTATCCTACCACGACCAAAGTAAAAACTGTTCTGACTTCTACCGATACGCTCCGTGATATATGTAATGCCGTCCCCATTCCTGCTAACGCTATCGGCGGACTGAACAAGGATAATATTGATGTTCTTGCAGGCATCCCCATTGCCGGAATTTGCGTGGTGTCTGCCATTATGAAAGCGGATGACCCTAAGACTGCAGCTGAGGAACTGAAAGCAAGAGCGCAGGAGCTTGGCTTATGCTAAAGGGAGCCATTTTCGATTTTGACGGAACTCTGGTAGATTCCATGTATATCTGGGATACCATCGGTGAGGATTATCTTCGTTCGCTCGGTAAGGAACCGCACGAGGATCTAAAGGAAACCTTTATGACACTTACCTTGGAGGAAGCAGCCGAATATTACCGCACTCATTACGGTGTCACACTTTCTGTCAAAGAAATTGTGGACGGCGTAAACACAATGGTAGAAGGAATCTATAGAACGAGGGTTGCGTTAAAGCAAGGTGTTGCAGATTTTCTCGCTCAGCTCAAAGACAATGGAACTCGGATGTGCATTGCTACGGTAACGGATCGGTATCTTGTAGAAGAAACACTGGACCGTCTTGGTATTCTTCAGTATTTCTCAGAGATATTCACCTGTGCCGAAGTAGGATACGGAAAGGACAAGCCAATCATCTATCGAAAGGCGTTGGAACACCTTGGCACAACGAAGAATGAGACCTACGTTTTTGAAGACTCGTTGTTTGCGCTTAAAACAGCGAAGGCAGACGGGTTTACTACCGTTGGAGTTTATGATCGACACGAAAACAGACAGGATAACCTAAAAAATCTTGCCGATTACTATATTGTTGATTTTGCAGATCCCGTCTTAAAAACAATTTAATATCAAGCGGCTGATTGGGGGCACCACCTTACGCCGCTATATAAAACGATGCTGAAAAACGAAAGGAGAACTTTTATGAAACTGAAAACAGCATTGACCATTGCAGGAAGTGACTGCAGTGGAGGCGCCGGTATTCAAGCAGATTTGAAAACAATGACGATGAATGGTGTTTATGCTATGAGTGCCATAACAGCACTGACAGCACAAAACACGACCGGCGTTCGAGCAATAGAAGAATGCAGTCCGGAATTCCTCCGCCATCAGATCGATGCGGTATTTGAGGATATTCGACCGGATGCTGTAAAAATTGGAATGGTTGCATCAGTGGAACTGATTAAAGCAATAGCAGACCGTCTTTTGTACCATAAGGCAGAACGGATTGTTCTGGATCCTGTAATGGTATCGACCAGCGGTTCAGCCCTAATAAAGGATGATGCCATTGATGCTCTCAAGGCATATCTCTTACCAATCGCAACCCTTGCAACCCCAAATATCCCGGAGGCGGAACTGTTGGCAGGCATGTCCATCAAGAATGAGGGGGATATGCTTGTTGCCGCTAAGAAAATTGTTGATTCGTATAACTGCTCTGTTTTGTTAAAGGGCGGTCATAGCATAAACGATGCGAACGATCTTCTTTATACAAAAAAGGGATTTCGATGGTTTAACGGCAAACGCATTAACAATCCAAACACCCACGGAACGGGATGTACCCTTTCCAGTGCAATAGCGTCTAATCTTGCCAAGGGATATGACCTTGAAGCTTCTGTACAGAAGGCAAAGGAATATATTTCATCTGCCCTTGCCGATATGCTCGATTTAGGGCAAGGCTCAGGACCTATGAACCACGCTTTTGATCTGACCGGTCAGTTTTCAAAATAACTTATGCTTGAAAGGAATAAAGAACAATGAGAAATTATACTACACAAATGGATGCCGCAAGACAAGGCATTATCACCCCTGAAATGAAGGCAGTTGCTGCAAAGGAATACAGAACTGAAGAAGAGATCCGTGACCTTGTTGCCAAAGGTCAGGTAGCTATCTGTGCAAATAAGTTGCACACCTGCATTGACCCCAACGGCGTGGGCTCTATGCTCCGCACAAAGATCAACGTAAACCTTGGCGTTTCCCGTGATTGCAAGGATTATGATATCGAGATGGAAAAGGTTATGGCAGCCGTTAATATGGGCGCAGAAGCCATTATGGACCTTTCCTCTCACGGCAATACTCAACCTTTCCGCAGAAAGCTCACTGCAGAATGTCCTGCAATGATCGGTACAGTTCCGGTATATGATAGCGTTATTCATTATCAGAGAGACCTTGCAACACTTACTGCGAAGGACTTCATTGACGTAGTAAGACTTCACGCAGAAGATGGCGTTGACTTTGTAACTCTTCATTGCGGCATTACTCGCAAGACCATCGAGCAGATCAGAAAGCATAAGAGAAAGATGAACATCGTTTCCCGTGGCGGTTCACTTGTTTTCGCCTGGATGTGCATGACAGGGGAGGAGAACCCCTTCTATGAATACTACGACGAGATTCTTGACATCTGCCGTGAGTATGATGTGACGATTTCTCTCGGCGATGCTTGTCGCCCAGGTTGCCTTGCTGACGGTAGTGACGTGTGTCAGATTGAGGAGCTTGTACGTCTCGGTGAGCTTACCAAGCGTGCATGGGAAAAGGATGTACAGGTAATGGTAGAAGGTCCCGGACATATGCCGATGGATCAGATCGAAGCCAATATGAAGATGCAGCAGACTATCTGTATGGGTGCACCTTTCTACGTACTTGGTCCTATTGTTACTGATATTGCTCCCGGATATGACCATATTACCTCTGCTATCGGTGGTGCAATCGCTGCTGCAAGCGGTGCAGCATTCCTGTGCTATGTAACTCCTGCAGAGCATTTGGCTCTTCCAAACGTTGACGATGTAAAGCAAGGTATTATCGCTTCCAAGATTGCTGCTCACGCTGCAGATATTGCAAAGAAGATTCCTCATGCAAGAGATATCGACGACCGCATGGGAGATGCAAGAAGAGCTCTTGACTGGGAAGCACAGTGGGAATGCTCACTTGATCCCGAAACCGCAAAGCGCATCCGTGACGAGCGCAAGCCTGAGCACGAAGATACCTGCTCCATGTGCGGTAAGTTCTGTGCAGTCAGAAGTATGAATAAGGCACTTAATAACGAAATGGTGGATATTCTGTAATGAAGCGTTGCGTGATTGTCGGCGGTGCCGGCATTAACAATTATGATTATATCCGAGGCCGGTTGTGCGCAAATGATTATATTGTTTTCTGCGATAGTGGTCTGAGGCATCTCGAACCTTTACAGGTAAAACCGAGTCTAATTGTTGGAGATTTCGATTCCCATGATAATCCGCATTTGGATGTCGAAACAATTGTTTTGCCCTGTGAAAAGGATGATACGGATACCGTATTCGCTGTAAAGGAAGCCATTAAAAGAGGTTTTGATGATTTTCTTTTGATAGGTGTTGTAGGAGCAAGACTTGACCACACACTTGGTAATGTATCGAGCCTTTTGTATCTTGATTCCCTTGGAAAAAAGGGATATATCATAGATGATTATTCTGAAATGGAGATAGTTTCCAATAAACCCGCATATATTGAGAATTCTTTTTCGTTCTTTTCATTATTAAATATATCAGGAACTGCAAAAAGAGTAACAATCAAAAATGCCAAGTACCCTCTAAACGATGGAGAAATTTCTTGCGAATATCAATATGGAATAAGTAACGAAGTCGTTGGTGAAATCGCAGAAATATCAATTAGAGAAGGAAAACTATTGTTAATTAAAGTGTTGTAATTTTATAATTGAAAGGTGATTTATATGAAAAAAAATTATATCAATGTTTTTAATTTTTGCTATGAGTATCACATTATTTGTATGTCCGGTATCTGCCGAGACGCAATCATATCAAAATGAATATTTAGAGGCAGAAAAATATATTGCGAATATTGATTTTAATTACTTTTATAATTCGACTAATATCGGAGATGATGTGAAAAAAGATTTGAAAAGAATTCAAGAGTTTATTTCAGCAAAAGAAAAATACACTATAGAAGATTTAAATACAGTTATTGAACCCGCAAATACAAACATAAACAATAGTTCTCGTGCGGGCTATGATTATTCAAAACTGTTGCCAACATCAAAAGATGTGTTGAATGCTAATGAAAAAGTGGTTTTTAACAGCAACCCTGCATACGGATTATCCGTTTTGTTACAAGCCTCTTATGCTAATAGTCAGGAAGCAGGCAGGTTTGGTTCTAATACGTGGGCAACAAACGGAGATGCGTTTAGACATGCTCTTTGGAATGCATTAGGAGCTCATTTTACAAGTCAATCTTATATGGAAAGATTTGCAACAGCACATGAAACCGGATCGTCTGATTACAATGCAAATAGCATTGATACCCAAATGGACTTGAAAAATAATGCATCAGGTCGTTCTTTAGTAAAAAGTATGGATTTGCCGAGCAATCCGCCAAATGGGATGGTTATTCCTTATTTAATTTCAAACAATATCGCTACAGCAACAAAAAATGGTAAATTAGTTCGTTTTGTTGTAAATGGGGTTCAGTATAGCACGCTAAGAGCAACAAATTCAGCTACAACAAATTAACGTTATGAAGAAGTACATATTCTTTTTTATAACAGTTTTAATTCTCGTTTTTTTATCAGCCTGTATACAACAAGAGATTAATAGCCTAAGTCTTCCAGAAAAAAACAAAATAATAAAAGCATACTATATTACCGAAAACGGGTATAAATCAACGACTGATAAGGAGAATATTAATAATCTGTTGTTTGAACTATCTTTGGTAAATATCAAGAGTTTTGATAGCTTGCAAGATACACCAAGGGTCGATGAATATTCCGAGATCAACTTCGAGTTGTCTACAGGGACAAGCAGTAATAAAGTATTTGTTTATAAAACCCAAGAGGGATTTTTTGTAGAACAACCTTATAACGGTATATTTACGATCGATGAAATTCAATATCAATCAATTGTTGCTATTTTTGACGATTAGAATACGTTTGGAAAGAGCATTCCATAAATATTAGATATAATTAAAGTATTAATGCAAACAGTTGTCCCGTTAAGAATGCAGAAATCCCTGCTCTCCTAACGGGGCATTTTTTGTTTTACGGGTTATTTATCCCTTGTTTATTCAATTTCTTTTTCATTTTGTCGAGTGCCTTACGATATGTCTTATCAGCGGTATTGGGCGAAGCTAAACCGTGGTCTATGGCTATATCAACAAACGCTTCTTTGGGTATGGGCTTTCGTATAGGCTTACCGTCCTCGTCTAAATCATTTTCATCATAAAAATGAGTGGCATAACATTCCATACAAAAGCCGAGGTGAGCAGACACCATTGCACGCTCACGATAGTTGAGATTTTCAAACGCTGCCATAACCGTTTCGGCTTCTTCCAACTTAAAGAACAACTTGTCCGGCTCTGATGAACCGTCGTGTGCAACCTCTTCACGGCTTTCTTCGCTGTCCTCATCGGCATATTGGCGGTAATATTCCACGAACTGCATATTTTGCATTCCGCATCGGATAATCTCAGCGGCATCTTCCTTACTTGTGCCAATGGCCTCCGCTATTTTCTCCATAGTAGCATCATCGCTTTTGTTACCGAACTCACGATAAAGTCGCATTGCTTTGCGCAGTCGCAAATACTCATCGTAGCTTTGCACCGAGAAACCCGTTCGCATTGAACGGATATATTCATGAATCTCCCGCATTGCTGCATATTCTTTGTAAACGATAAACGGAACACCACGTTCGGTATCATAGTCCTGCAAGGCTTTCAGCAGACCGATTACATACGCTTGCTTTATATCCAAAAAATGCCCATACATTGCATAGTCCTGAACAATCGCCATCGATTTTTCATTTAATGTGCGTTCATAGTAATGGAGAAACCAAGAAATATATTTATCGTCTTTATGAGCAAGGTAATTTGAGATGTACTTCTGCAAGTCGTTTTCCTTCGGCGGTGCCGGAGTTAAACGGTAAATATAAAGTTCTTTTTCCCATTCCTTCACGGCAACCACCTCCTTTTGCGTGTAACGGGATTATCTCATTCGTTTATCAGTTTCGGCATAGAGCTTTTCACGGCTCATATCAAGGGCATATTGTTTGTTGGCGTAATCGAAATTTTGCAATGCTCGGAATTTATATTCCTTTGCCAACTCCGTAGCCATCTTTGCAAAGCTTTCAGTAATCGTTCCTCTGCCTTTTTCGGTACGGATGGCGGAACAACGGCGGTTGTAAATATCTACAACGGGATCTGCGGCAGCAAGCTCTTTGCGATTTATACTTGCGGCGTATTTGCGGCAGGTAACCTTCTTGCCTCTGACCTCATAAGGAGCCGTACCATTGCAGTATTGCTGACGGCGGGCGGAAGTCATAAGGAAATACTTGTTACAAATACCGCATTGTCTTGGATAATGTCCGTGGTGTAAACCCTCAAAGAAGTCTGTAACCACAAAACTGTAATAACTATCAAAATATAATCTTCGGGCAAGTGTTGCGGTAGTACTTTTGCTTGTCTTTTTAATGGGAACGTATTCCGTTGTTACGGGGAACGGTACCGAGCCAAATACTTCCAAGGCTATTGGCAGTAAGTGTTCCTCATCAAAGCGGTCGGCTTCATCCACCTCATTGGCAAAATCTTTGAACTTATGAAAGGCATTACGAATGTCATCGCTTAACCTATCGTAAAACTTGAGTGTGGCATTTACCTCTTTAAGTAAAGTTTCTGCTTGTGTGAAAAACTCTTTATCGTATTCTTTGGGTAGTTGATGAAATATTGTTTGCGCCGTATCCATATCACTAACCTTTGCACGACGAGAGAAATATTCGCTTAGGACATTACCGTTTTCTTCTGAGAATAGGTCAGAGACTCTGTTGCGTTCATTATCTGTGCCGAGCATATCAAAAGGTTTAAGCCACGGAAGTGCTGTAAAGATATTTACCATACGCTCGCCGGCTTTTACATAGTCGGAGATATTAACGTATCCTATACGGAGCATATTTTCAAGTTGCCAATTATCCGTTGTGAAAACACCAATACGGGCGGCGGTGTCATTCTCATAAAACTGATTAAGCAGATGCACCGCAAAGGTTCCCGCAGGATAGCTTTTGCCGCCTATATGCACTCTGCCATCACGGTAATCGGCACTAAAAAAGCTTGTTTTATCCATATTTCCGTTTTACCTCCATACTAATTCTATCATAGGTAGTGTCCCTTAAAACGTACTTTGGCCGTTTTGGGACAAAAAATATTTTTTTGAAATAATTTTTGAAAAATCCTGTTTCGACATTGTTGCTTTAAAATCATTATATCACGAAACACCCATAAATACAAGTGATTCGGCGTGTTGCGTTTTTCGTTTTTACATTGTTGCTCTATTCCATTTGATTTTTAACTTTTCCTACATTCTAATAAGTGAGGGAGCGAAAACCTCACAATACAGGGCATCGCCGTCAGAAAACCGGCGGCTTTTTTATTGCCCAAAAACAGAAAGGAGGAAAAGACTATGTTGAAGATCACACCAAAGCAGGCAGATATGGTTCATCGTCTTGTCAAAGAACAATGCGCCAACTGTGACGAGAACGGAAACTGTATCTTGCTTGACGATGGAGAAGTGCACCGCTGTGTGCAGCTTATCTCTATCTACGGCATCTACTGCAACTATTTCAAAGAAGCGGTATTGCCCGGCAACCAAGAATTAAATGCACAAATCAAGAAACAAAACAAATTAAAGTAAAAAAGGAGAAATGTAAAAATGAAAAAAATTAATGAAATGTATGTTATCGGTATCGACCACGGTTATGGGAATATGAAAACGGCAAACTGCTGTTTCCCCACTGGAATATTGAAAAGCGATACCGAACCCACTTTTGTAGGCGACCTTCTCGTATGGAACAAAAAGTATTATTCTATCGGAGTTGGTCACAAGGAATTTACAGCGGATAAGTTTAACGATGAGGATTATTACGTTCTCACCCTTGCCGCTATTGCAAGAGAACTCAGAAGAGAGCACATCACCGAAGCCAACGTATTTATCTCCGCAGGCTTACCCTTAACTTGGGTAAGCGAGCAAAAGGCGGATTTTAAAAAATATCTGCTTCAGCACAATAAGGTTATTTTCAATTTTCGCAACACCGAATACCGTATTAAAATCGTAGGCGCAGAAATTTATCCGCAAGGTTTTGCCGCCGTTGCCGAAAAGCTCGGTGATTTTAAGGGCGTGAATATGCTCTGCGATATTGGTAACGGCACGATGAATCTGCTTCGTATTGTAAAAAAGAAACCCGATGCTCAGAAAATGTTTACCGAAAAGTACGGCACCCATCAGTGCGCTTTGCTTATCCGAGAGCAGATGATGAAGGTTCACCACGTCTCCCTTGACGACACTATCGTTACCGAGATCTTGAAGAAAGGTACGGCAGATATTGACGGAGAGTATCTTGATACGGTTGTTAAAACCGCAAAGGAATACACCGCCGGTATCTTCCGCCGTCTGCGTGAACACGAATATGATCCGAAACTAATGAAACTCTACGTGGTCGGTGGCGGAGGTTGTCTTATCCGTAACTTTGCCGATTACGAAGCAAGCCGAGTTATCATTAACGAGGATATTTGCGCTACCGCAAAGGGATATGAGTATATGGCTCTTATTTCCCTTAGCAGAAATGGTGGTGCAGTATGAGTATTAAAAACATGAAAATTCGCTTTAACTTAAATAAGGAAAATGACCGCAAGGCGTATGACTATCTGCAAAACACAGAGAAATCTTACAGCAAGGCGGTCATTTTTGTTATCTGCGAATATATGGATTTATCCCAAAGGTTGGCAACAGAAGAAGATTTCCATGAAAGAATAATTGCCACCATTCGAGAAGAAGTTTCCAAAAGCAATCCTTTCGGCGGACTGTTACAGTTGGTGCAGACAACACCTGCGCCAACACCCACCGAAAAGGAAAATACCGAAAATGAAGAAACGGTAATGGATTTTATGGATAACTTTTAAGGTACCGCTTTATTCTGCTTTTGACGGTACTGTGGTGGCAATATTCAAAGGAATTGCCACCGCTAATTCCAATGGTTCCACTATTAAAAGAAACTGACGGCACTCACATAAAATGTGGTGCCAATATTCAAGCAAAGTAGAACTAGCCGAAAGATTTGCACGAACAAGGTTCGCTCCCTCACGGTGCAAGTCACGGAGAATGTAGGGCATACGCTAAATAGCGTGTGTCTTACACCGTAACAAGCAGGACATTTGGGCGCCCAAATGTCAAATCCGACCCAAGTAATCAGGGCGGAAACTTTAGGGGATGACCCCTAATACCCCATTTGAAAGGATGATGATATGAAAAGACAAGAAACACGAATATTTGCTCGCATTACTCCAAAGGAAAAGGCTCGGATAAACGACCTTGCCAAACAATGCGGACTTACAACAAATGAATATCTCCGTCAAAGAGCATTAGGATACGAACCACACACGGTTCCGCCTGATGCTCTTTTTCATTTCTGCGAAAAGATAGATACCCTAATCGAATCTCCATTTTCTGCGGAAGTAAACAAGGCGGCGATGACCTTACTCAAAGAAATTACAAAAGAAATAATCTTACCGAGAAAGGAGGATACCCGCCGATGGCAACCACAGGTTTCTGGCCCGTCAGAGGACGGTTAAAGGAAGTAATCGACTACGCCAACAATCCTGACAAAACCACCGCCAAAGAATATCTTGATGAAGATCTGTATGCCGCCATTCGCTATGTGGAGAACGATGATAAAACCGACCAAACGATGTATGTGTCGGGCATTAACTGTTCCAAGCATAGCGCCTATAACGAAATGATTGCTGTTAAGCGCCGTTTCGGTGAGCGTGGCAAAAATATCGCTTATCACGGGTATCAGAGCTTCGCTATCGGTGAGGTCACGCCCGAAGAAGCACACGATATCGGAAAGGAAACGGCACGAAAGATGTGGGGTGCAAAATATCAGGTTGTGGTTACTACCCATCTCAACACCGACAACATCCACAATCACTTTGTAGTCAATAGCGTTTCCTTTAAAACTGGAAGAAAGTTTCGTAATGGTATTGGTGATCGTCTTGAGCTTCGCAAGATTTCTGATGCTATTTGCGCTGAACGAAATAAATCGGTTATTCAAGGCAACAAGTTTTACAGCAACAAAAAAGCGTATTGGGTTGAAAAATCCGGCAAGCTCACACATCGAGATATGCTACGAAAAGACGTGGACGAAGCGCTATCCCAATGTGGCTCATTTAAGGAAATCGAATATTATCTTAAAACACTCGGTTACCGATTTGAACGTGACTTTTATTATGACCACCCCTCTGTGTATGCAGAGGGGTGGAAACGTGCTGTCCGTATCAGTAGTCTTGGGGAGCAATATTCTAAGGAACGCATACGGGAACGGTGCCGTGAAAATCAGCGCAAACCCGAACTCTATGCCTTTGTAACACCGGCTTGGAAAAGACGCCCGCTTCTTGTGCTTGAACGGGAGAGGTATATATCGGGATGGGATGACACGATTATTGTATTGTTTGAACTTTTTATAGAGCTTCTTAAAATCTGCATCGTAGGTAATACCCAAGAATACGATAACCGCCCCGTATCTCCGATGATGCGAGCAGAAATGCGAAAATTGGATCGGTATATCGAGGAGTACAATCTGCTCTGCGATAACAATCTCGACTCCCCGAAAAAACTATTGAATTTCCAAGAAAACTTATCTTCCCGCATTTCCGAATGGGAGCAAGAGCGTTATGCACTACGCTTAAAACTTCGCCGTGTAAAAACACCCGAAGAAGATACGGCACTCAAAGAACAATGCAAGGAGATAACCAAGAAAATCACTCCCTTGCGGAAGGAACTGCGAATTGCTATGCGCATTGAGGAACACATTCCGAAAATCAAGGCACTCCTTGATGCCGAACGCAATGTCGAAATGAAACGAAACGATTTAAATAAGCATAAAGAAAGAGGTAATGAACGATGAAAAGTACCAAGAAAATTATAGCAATAGATAAATTACACGCATTTGAAAATCACCCATATAAGGTTCAGGACAACGAGGAAATGGAAGTCCTTGCCGAAAGCATTAAGGAGCACGGCATTGTTTCGCCCGTTATTGTCCGACCACTTGAAAACACAACAGATGAATATGAGATCATATCCGGTCACAGACGGGTTATGGCAAGCAGAAAGG
>ENA-OPRR01000910-OPRR01000910.1-human-gut-metagenome-genome-assembly--contig:-NODE-910-length-28471-cov-6.775514_pt1 | contig 28471 bp, 24 predicted proteins | sample MGYA00241796_ERZ501883 | MGnify/ENA primary metagenome ERZ501883 (study PRJEB25962, sample SAMEA2042406) | human gut metagenome | biome: human gut; feature: human-associated habitat; material: faeces...
CGCACGACGGCAAAAGAAAAAAAGCCGTCGTACAGCAGTCGTTTTCTCGTGCCAAATTGAACTCACGACGGCTTTGAACAACAATCAAAGCCGTCGTTTTGTTTTTTGAAGGAGTGTGATATACAGAGCGGCGGCCAGTAGAGGTAGTCGCCATGATAGCGGTATTTAGACAGGATAATATGGCCTTTTTACCAAAAAAATTTTTGCTTATACCCTGACTTATTCTGCTTCTTGGTCGGTATTATTATTCCGAAACATCGGTATTGACTTTGTCTGTCAGCATTTTCGCACCAGTTTTCCTTTGTGGGAGACTGGTGTTTTTTTGTGGCCCTCAAAGCAATTATGTCGGTGCCGTTCTCCGCCCCATTTCGGCTCACCCGTCAACTGGACCCGTGAACTGAAATGGAGGTACATAATGCAGAAGATCAATCTTCGGGAACTGTATCCCGATGTGTATAAAACCGATGTCTTTGTAGACGTGGCCGAGGAAGTCGTGGCCGCGATCCGGGGCCAGGAGCAGGACGATGCCGCCTATGAACGCCGGAAGTTCCGGCACAAGGCTCACTACTCTCTGAACCGGGAGGATGGCATTGAAAACGATGCCCTCAACCGGCCGCTCACCCCGGAGGAAATCCTGGAGCAGAAGCAGCTGCGGGAGGAAGTGTATGCCGCGCTGATGCAGCTGACCGCCATCCAGGCCCGGCGTATCTACGCCCGGTTTTACCTGGGCATGACGGTGGCCGAGATCGCCCGGATCGAGGGGGCTGACCGCCGCCGCGTGTGGGAGAGCATCCGGCGCGGACTGAAGAAGCTGGCGCGGTTGCTGGATACGACCCAATAACCTGACCGCCGCATAGCGGCAAAAAGAGAGCCGGTGGGGGTTTTTATTCCTCCACCGGCTTACTTATTCTCTAAATGTTCATCTGGGTCAACCTCAGCCGTCTGCACCATCTCTTTTAGCTCATCAGTCAACGCGCGGGTTGAGTTTAACAGCACTTTTCTGGCAGCCGGAGGGCACGAAAGGTAAAGCTGCCGCATATCGTTGGCGGCTTGCTCATCTTCAGGCAGATCGAGATTCATCAGGGAATCTAAAGATAAATTCAAGACTTTGCAAAAAGCGCGCAGAACCTCAAAAGAAGGATTCTTCACCCCTCTTTCGCAGCCTTGAACGTGCTTTAGAGAAACGTGGCTTAGATCTGCGAGTTCCTGCTGCGTCAATCCTTTTTCCTTACGCGCTTTTTGTATCCTTCGTCCCAGCTCTTTTATCAGTTCCATAGGCACTATCGTCTCCTTAATCATATTTTATCGTGCCCATTTCCTTGTAGGAAGAACCTCATAAAAGGCGTTTTTGAGTACGATAGTACCTATTTTATTGTGCTTGTAAGGAGCTTGCGCTGTCCGCAGCTTCTATGAAGGGACAAGGCAAACTATTTTTTTTAAATAAATCGCAGCACAGACAGGACAAATCGCCTGTTTTTGTCATGGCTGTCAAGAAGGAGCTTTTCTTTCGCTGACCTTTGACAACTGAATACACGGCAGAACAGGTACATAACCCGCGTATGAGCGAGTGCAGGACGCCGCGAAGATGGAGCAGCCAGGAGGTGATGGACAAGCTGTTTCGGAGCGATCAACGTCCCTGTGACCCGGATGGTGGCACATCCGGCGCGATGACTGCGCGGGGGCTTAAAGATACTTCCTCACGGCCCGCCAAAGACTTGGGGGGAACCCTGCGGCGCACGCTACGAACGACGCTGCGGAGTTATGACAGCCGCGCCAGCGGAGACCTGTTCTGTCCCCGGCGTCAGGGATGTGTGGCAAATATGACGAGTAATCCGAACAGAATAACAGTAGCCGCGCCAGGTTTTTATCCGAAGATTTCTTTCAGACTGGTGCGGCTATTTAAGTATTAAGATATTAAGGAGGCGAGAGTGATGTTTGAAAAATTCCATCGAGGTGACATATATTCGGCTGATTTAAGCCCTGGTATCGGCTCCGAACAAAGTGGCTCTCGTCCTGTACTCATTCTTCAAAACAATGTGGGAAATTGTTTCAGTCCTACGATTATTATTGCAGCAATTACCAGTGTAAGCAAAAAAAGCAGAAAGTTCCCCACGCATTACCACTTAAATGACAGATGCGGTTTGGTGAAACCATCTGTTGTTATGCTGGAACAGATCAGAACAATCGACAAGTCGAGGTTAAAAAACTATATTGGTCATCTAAACAAGGATGACATGGAAAATATAAACAAGACGCTCTTGTGCAGTCTGGGGATTACATAAAAGTGCCGAAAGGCCGTATCATTTTCAGGCTGTGCAAGTAGAGTTATAATTTCGTTAGGAATTGCGGAGGTGATTCTGAATGGAGAATATCCAGAATAAAAGCACATTGATTCCTTCAGATGAAATCCGGTCAGAAGAACTTCTGGCGGAACAAAAATTTGAAGCGTTTATCACTTCGCTGGCACATATCATCGAGAAATATGGTATGAGAGTGCTGGGCGAGGTTGACGGAGCTGCGTGAGAATCGCAGCTTTACATAGGATATTTTCCAAAAGTAAATTTTGGAGGTATGAATTATGAACCGATATGGAAAACGCTGTGTTTTGTATCCGAGGGTCAGCACAGAGATGCAAGTGGACGGATACAGCCTGGAAGGTCAAAAAAATATGCTGACACGATTTGCGGATCGTGAGGAAATGATCGTTGTTGATACTTATGAAGATGCCGGTAAATCCGGTAAATCCATTGAGGGACGGCCTGCCTTTCAAAAAATGCTCAGAGATATTGAGGATGGCTTGGACATTGACTATATTTTAGTGTATAAGCTGTCACGGTTTGGCCGTAATGCAGCAGATATACTTAACTCTTTGGAGTTGGTTCAATCTTATGGTGTAAATCTGATTTGCATAGAAGAAGGGATTGATTCCTCTCAGACAAGCGGAAAACTTTTGATTTCTGTACTATCTGCTGTGGCTGAGATTGAGCGTGAGAATATTATCGAGCAGACGATGAACGGGCGGCGCGAAAAGGCACGGCAAGGTGGATGGAATGGTGGCTTTGCTCCCTACGGGTATACACTGGAAGATAACAAGCTGATGATTGAAGAAACAGAGGCTGTGGCAATACGGAAGATTTTTGAATTATATACTTCATCGGAAATCGGTTTGGGTGGTATTGCGAATCAGTTGAACTTACAAGGTATACGGAAAATTCCGAGGCAGAATGGCACATTAGAGGATTGGACAGGACATTTTATTAAACTGATATTGGATAACCCGGTTTATTGCGGTAAAATTGCCTATGGACGGAGAACGAAGGAAAAAGTCAAAGGCACAAAAAACGATTACCAGATGAAAAGAAATGACGATTACATTCTGACAGAGGGACAGCATAAAGGAATCGTTAGTGAGGAGGTATGGGAAAAGGCTCATGCCAAGCGTCTTAGAACCGGAGTAAAGCAACCGTCAAAAATTGGGCGGGATCGAGTTCATTTGTTATCAGGTCTGCTGAAATGCCCGGTTTGTGGAAGTCCCATGTATACGAATAAACACGCATGGACAAATAAAGATGGCACTTACAAAGAAATTTACTATTATGTATGTAGTCGGAATAGGATGGTCCGGGGTAAGCATTGTGAATATAAGGCGATGCTGAAAAAGACCGATATTGAACCGATGGTCATTGAGGCAATTCGTGAGATCGTAAGGAATGAGGAATATGCCCAAGCCATTAAAAAACGGATTGGCGTTCAGATTGACACGAAAGCAGTGGATAAAGAACTGGAGGGCTATCAGGCAAAGCTGAAGGAAGTTGATCTGAATAAAACAAGATTGGAACGGGAAATTGACAGTCTCCCTGCTGATGCAAAATATCGGGAACGAAAGCTCCATGATATGACCTTGCGGTTAGATTCCCTATATGATGTCATTGTTGAGCTGGAGGAAAAAATCGAAGATGCCAGACTTCGGCGAGATGCAATTAAGCAGCAGGCAATTACTCTTGAGAATATTTACAAAATCATGGTGAATTTCGACTGCGTTTATAATATAATAAATGACGAAGAAAAGAGAAATGTGGTCACAGCCTTGATTAAGGAAATTGAAATTTACAGGAATGACGAGTCTGAATATCCGCTAAAGCGGATTGGTCTGAATTTTCCGGTGTTCAAGGATGGCGGGGAAGTTACGGAGCTTTTGTGGGACAAAGGGAATACCGTTGAGACGGTTGTGCTCTTAACTCGTAAAAAAGGTTGTGGAAAGAATAGATATTGAAATGACTGTGGATAGGGAAGATGTGACGGAAAAAGCTACCTATCAGAAGATTAAGGCGTATGTTAAGTAAACGTATGGTCTGAATGTGCATACGAAGTATATTGCGGAGGTGAAGAGGAAACACGGATTGCCTATACATGACGCACCGAATAAGGTAGATGTGCCTAAAAGGGAATATCTGGGGTGTCCGGAAGAGAAGGTAAAGGCGATAGAGGACGCGTTGGGATATTTTGAAGTAATATAAATTTTGGACAATAAGTATATTGATAACATATGATAAGTGTAATATAATATACGAAATAAGAGCGGTTCTAGTATTAATCTATAAAGCAAAGTGTGTTTATAGTCTCTTTGAGTTGAGTTCAGAGGATGGGAAATTGTTATACAATCGTGCAAAGTTTATTCGCATCTGGCGCGCACACGCTCCAGATACAAATAAACTTTGCTTGCGGTCGAATGTAGAACCGTTCTTTATATAGAGGTAAAAAGATGGAGTTATTGAAAGATAAAGGTGTATTAGAATTAACAAAAGAATTAACAAAAGAATTGAGAACAAGAAGTATCGAGGATAAGGAGATTCCTCGATTTATTTTTGTTTGTGGAGAGCAAATTTTAGATGATAAAGGGAATCTAATTGATACAGATATACTGGAATCCCAAAATAATATTCGTTATTTGATAATGAATAATTTTTTGAAGCATAAAAATTGTGGCGAATATGGAAAAGAAAGTCATCCTGCACAGTGTGTCATTTCTGAATATTTATATTCAGATGAAAAAGCGATAGATATTTTGACTTTTGAGGAGGTTTTAGCTGAAATAAGTGAATGCATTATAATTGTTTCAGAAAGTCCTGGTACATATTGTGAACTGGGAGCTTTCGCATTAAATGATTCGTTTGCAGGTAAAACGATAGTCATCAATGAGGATAACCCTAACTATAAAAATTCATTTATTACAAAAGGTCCAATTAAGAAGATTGAGAACCAGCATGAAGAAAATGTTATTCTTTACAATGGAAAAGGGACTTTAAGAAATTCGCTGGAATTGAATGATATGATTCGAAGGATATCTTCAAAAGAAGTAAAATATACTCCTAATTTAAATGCACAGGAATTAAATTTGAAAAATTTGATTTATGAGTTGTTAAATTTGACAGAATTATTTGAGCCAGTCACTGCATATGAGTTAGAAATATTGTATAAAGAGATTAGAGAAATTTCTAACTATACAATTTGCAACAAAGACAAACATAAAATAGTAAGTTTTAAACGTCTCATACGGTTGATGGAAGAAATGAAAATTATAAAATCTCATAATGGATATTTATGCATAAACAAAGACATCACTTGTTACAATACGATGTTTACAATTAATAGAAAATATCTAAATGCATTTCGGATGAAATATTTGTGTAGGGTATATAAGTGTGAACCTGAGAGAATTGGAGAGTCTTTATGAATTTACTACAACAAATGAATAGTGACTTGGGAATTGACATTCAATATATTAAATTTTGTTCAAAAAGAAATGATTTATATGCTCAATATTATATACCAAAAAAGAATGGAAAAAAAAGGAAAATACTACAACCATCAAAAGAATTAAAAGTTTTGCAGTATTGGTTAGTCAAAAATATTTTTAATAACTTTCCTATTTCAAAATACAGCATGGCATATCAAAAAGGATGTTCAGTCAAAAAAAATGCTGATTATCATAAAAATAGTAAATATGTGCTTCATACAGATATTGTTAATTTTTTTGAAAGTATAACAAGAGAGACAATTAGCTGCTTTTTTCAGAAAAATAAAGATATTATAGACAAATTTCAACTGTCTCCGGAAGAAATAAAGTTAATCATGGATTTAGTTTTATATAAAGGAAATAATTTGGTGGTTGGAAGTGTTGCATCACCTATTATTTCAAACTGTGTTATGTATGAATTTGATATGAGGTTAGGTGAGCTGTTAGAAAATAAAAAAATGAAATATACAAGGTATGCTGATGATATTATTGTATCATCCAACCAGTTTATAGACGATTCGATAATAGATGATATTACTCATTTGTTAGAGGAATATGGTTTCAAAATAAATACTGGTAAAACATACTTTATGAGTAAACATAAAAAACGTGAAATTACAGGAGTTGTTATAGATAATAATGACAATTCACTTTCTATTGGAAGAAAGAATTATTTGAAATTAAAGCGTGAAATATATGATTATTTAGTCAAAAACAAGGGGAATGGAGGACAAATTAAAGGAATGCTATCTTATCTTAGAGATATCAATTCTAACAAATATAAGGCATTAGAAAAAACTTACGTTAAATATGATAAAAAGAATGAACTTTTTAATGGGTAATAATGGGAGAAAGATTTATAGAACAGAAGATTTTATTCATCCTCAATCAAAGTCTCATTCATCTCCGGAAAATCCAGTAATTCAGAAACAGTTATTCCCAAACCGAGAACCAGCTCATGCAAGATTTTCAGTTTGGGATTTTTTGTCTTTCCATACATGATATTTTCCACGGTAGACTGTGTTATTCCGGATAAGGTAGCAAGAGGAAAATGCATGAACCGTCATGAATGTGTATCACACCAGAAATTGAAAAACTGTCCATACTAATTGTTGATAAACAGAAGTTTAAATTTATTGGTATAAAACCTTATCCGCATACAAGATAAACGGATGCTTTTATAATGTGGATTATGTTGTGAAAAATTAGGGGGATAAGTGTATCTTAGGTAGAGTCACATGGCTATGGGCTAATGTATTATTTGAAGGAGAAGCAAATGTCAAATGGGAGTCACCAGATGTAAAAAATATTTAAATGTGTTAATGAATAGATTCTATTACGTACACTATAAAAGAAAAGGCAGTAGGTATAACTGTTAATCTCGTGAGAATATATGCCGAACTAACGTTACAGATGAATATGCCAGTAGGGTGAGATAAACCTTGTCCATGTGGAACCAGAATAGATACTCGTTTTTTATTTTTTATTGTATTGGTTAAAGAATTTACGTTTAGATGAGGGTAAGGAAAACTATTAATAGGTGGTGTAAAATAAATCACATGTTGAGGGAAAAGAGGGAATATTTTGAAAGAACAAGAATTGAATACACACCAAGTTGTTTTTTTTATTACTGCCTTGGAAACTCCTGGTGTCGACTTGAACTTGATGTGGATTTACAAGAAAACGATAGATTTGGGATGGTTTATACAAGCGGCAGGAAGATGTAATCGCTATCAGGAGCATAGTGACCAACATAGAATTATAAAACCTATTTTATTTGATTCGGGTAAAAAGCTTGTTGTTGAAGATAATAAAAAAAGAATAGTGGATGTTAACAAGATAATGCCAGAGAAGTTTATTAAACAGGTTGCCAAATGTAAGCTGCCTATAAACTATACGACTGTTGTTTGTTCGAGAATAAATAGGGAACTTTTTCAATATTTTTGCTCTAATCCAGAAAAATTATATTATCTAACATATGAAAGCTTTGAAACCATGATGGCTGTGATTTATAATAATTTAGGATATCATATTGAATGCACTCCTATTAGTCATGATGGTGGCAAAGACATCATTATTACAAACCGAACAAATTTTGGTAAATTTATCTACTATGTTGAGTGCAAAAAAAATAATCCCGGCAGGCCGCTTGGTGTTGGGATGGTTCGTCAATTTCTGAGTACAATTGAAACTGATAGAGTAAATGGAGGAATTATAGCTACTACCTCGTATTTTTCTAAACCAGCAAAGGCATTTTTAGAAAAAAATAATCTGCAATGGCGTATTAAGTTGCACGATATTAATTATATCGATAGATTATTGAAGTTAGTCACTGAAAAATGTGAAAATAGAGTTAGATAGCAGAATGATTGAGGACGAAGTGGTCAGATAGATTTTAATGTTGCAACAACGCATTTTGCAAGGACTCTCTGCAAATAAGCCGGGAGCCGATGGATAAACATATCCTGGAAAGCTGCCATCTGTTTTTCTGTAATCTGAAAGATGGCGCAGATGCACTGTAAGCGCCAAATGTTAGGGTGGCTGGTGCTTTGCCACCAAATACCTCATAGTGGTAGATAGCTAGGTGTAAGTATTTTACTTTGGAATATGATACATTTCATTGATAAGTGCGAGCATTTCACTACATTTTAATGGAGGTATCGAAAATGTCCAGTTACCTTGCCAGAGTTCCAGCTGATCAGCAGTTCCAACTGATTATGGAATGCAGGAACAGTGGGCTCTCCGATTATTAGTGGTGTAAGGAGCACGGAATTCATCCGGGAACCTTTTAGAACTGGGTCAGCAGACTCACGAGGAAGGCCTGCTGTGAAATTCCTGAGTCAATTTCCAAAGCGGAGCCTTCACCGGCTCCGGTTCAGGAAGTGGTCCGCTTAAATTTTAATTCAAAAGCAGAGAATTCTGAGTCGATGCTTCTGTGCCAGCCAGCGCCTGCGAGTCCAACCAGTATTGCAGATATTTCTGCCATGATAGAAATATCTCTGGGCAATGCGACAATCTGCATCGCCAATGGAACCGACCCTGCCATACTGGATCGAGTTCTGAGCCTTGTGAAAGGCACAGTGTGTTAGGCGATATCTCCGTGGCGGACAACATTTATATCGTATGTGGCACAACAGACATGCGTAAATCGAACGATGGTCTCTGCAGCATTGTCCGGGACAAGCTCGCTATGGATCCGGAGCAGTCATCACTGTTCCTTTTCTGTGGTAAATGGTGTGACCGGATCAAAGTTCTGTTCCATGAACTGGATGGATATGTGCTCCTTTACAAGAGACTGAGTGTCGCACAGGGACGATACCGCTGGCCACGGAAAAGTTCAGAAGTTCAGGCGCTCACCTGGCGGCAGATGGACTGGCTGCTAAACGGACTGGATATTGAACAGCCAAAGGCGATTCAGACCAGCTGAAAAATCCTTCGTGAAATCGACGAAATTTTCTAGTAGCGGTTCTGATGAAAACGTGGATAACTCGTTCTATTTTCAGCTAGGGCGGAATAACTCATGCGTGATTTCTATTTCGTCGTTTTTCATCGTATTCTGGGACTAACATAACAGAATACGTCCCCGTTTATCCGGCTTATGGCTACTATCCGCAATGCTGTCAAGCATAAAGAATTCCGGATAAGAACTTAGGCTTAGGCATTGAATATATATTCCACAGAACATATAATAGATAAGTATCCGGCTCGACGGAGGCGACGTAATTCCGGATTATATATACTAAAAAAACAGCAGCAGAATGGAGAGCTACAGTGAACACAGAACAAAAGACAAAATCATTACTAAACCATCCTTTACTCCAATTACTAAAGAATAACAAAGGAAATCCAAGAACATTAATACTGATGGAGCCTCTATGGGGGATCCCCTTTAATTTAATCACACCATTTGCCACCCTGTACATGTATTCACAGGGAGTAACCGACGTCCAAATTGGACTGATTCTGTCGATTGCCATGGTGGTCCAGGTAATTTTTTCTTTCTTTGGCGGAATCTTAACGGATAAGCTGGGGCGGAAATTTACAACTATGATGGGCGATTTCTTCGGGTGGAGTGTTGCCTGCCTGATATGGAGCATATCCAATAACTTCTGGCTTTTTTTGATTGCCATGTTATTTAACTGCTTTGAACAGATTAACCAGACCGCGTGGTATTGTTTGCTTATTGAAGATGCGGAGCCCAAAGATTTGTTGGGAATATATACCTGGGTGAATATAGGCGGTCTGATTGCCATCTTTTTTGCACCGATTTCAGGCTTGCTGATCAATTCGTTTACCGTGATTCCGGTTATCAGGGTTTTATATTTGGTCTTTGCTGTGAATATGCTGATTAAGGTAGTAGTTACTTTTCGGTATTGTAAGGAAACCCGGCAGGGAAAGATCCGGATGGCCGAAACAAAGGATACCTCTTTGTTACATATGCTATATGAATACAAGGAACTGATTCCCAAGGTACTGAAGGATAAGGAGGTTATGAAGGTACTGAGTGTTTCCGTCATACTATATATCACAAATATAGTCAGTACTAACTTCTTCAGTTTATATGTGACGCAATGGCTGGGCATAGAATCTCGTTATCTGGCTTTTTTCCCGATTCTGAACGCGGCTGTAATGTTAATTTTTATGATTGGGATACAGCATAAACTGGAACTTGTAAAATTTCGGATTCCTATGTGGATTGGATTGGCATTATATGCAATAGCAGTGATTCTTCTGATACTGGCACCCACAGGCAGTATACCGTTTGTTATTGTTTATGTCTTCGTTGTAGCGGTAGCCGGTTCTCTTGTTATGCCCCGTAAAGATGCTCTGATTCAGTTGAATATTAATGCGGAAGAGCGGGCCAGGATTAATGCATTAATTATGTCCTTTACAATTGCTTTTTCTTCTCCATTCGGCTATTTTGCCGGATGGTTATCAAGTATTGACCGGCGTCTGCCATTTATGTTTTCCTTTGCTTTGTTCCTTGTGGCAATTATTATTGTAGGCCGAATCCGCGATCCTGAGTTCTCTAAGTAGTCATTTAAGGAATAGTGTCCTCTTATGCCATGGATGATAGAGACTTTGCTATGGGAAAAATACGAAAAATAGAGGCTTGTTATTGACACAAAAAATAGACCTGCGTATAATTATGTTAATAAAAAAATGCTTTTAAGAGGGCTGATACTTAAACGATATCTGTTCGTTGTTCAAATCATTGTTCGTTATCAGACTACACAAAAATCCGATATATATACCGACATTCAGTTGGTCACTGGGAGACAATACTAAAATTAGTCACAAAGAGAGAGTATATAGCACAGCGATGTTATTGCTCTCTCTTTAAATTTATAGAGGGATGCAAAAAAATATTGACAAACCAAATTAAATACAAAAACAGGAAAAGTGAATGAGAACAGAAGCAACGATGGAAGAATTGAAAAAATTATATGAATCGGCTTCAAGGATTCAGAAATTAGAGCCATGGGAATTGCTGTAGGATATGGAAATCATAGGGATATAGGCGGATAAAGATCCTGAAAACACGGTGTTTTACAGCATATTGGGAAAAGGCGGAGACTGTTATTGTATTTCGGTCTATGAAGGATATGATGCTTTTAACAGCTTTTTGATGCTGACTATGCAGGAACGGATGAATTTGTCGGTGGAATATGCAATGTTTAATCAGCACAATCTTACCTGCTACTGGGGAAAACGGGAAGAATTATCAGCGAAGCAGAGAGAAATAATCAAAACACTGGGATATAAATATCGCGGTAAAAATAACTGGCTGTATTTTATGTCTTATGAACCAGGATATTGTTAATACAATCTGAATCAGAATGAGGTGTTACGGATGAGGAACTATAGGAGAATTAAGCAGGGGGGTGAGCATAATAAAAATTCAGAATTTAGGGAATATAAATCGTGAATTGGAAATAATTCAGTAAATAACTGCTAATTTTCTGGCTTTTTAGAATTAATCGGAGATATGAACAATCCCGGAAATTTCTGATATCAATATTGAGATAGTAAAGAAATCAGTAGAATGGGGAGCATTTCTGTCCGCTGCAGGCTGAAAGTCAGAACAGACATATAGTTATATGACAAAACGCGGACAAATATATTTGACACAATTAGTTACCTGCAAATTATTATATGTTTTTTGAAAAAAATATCTTAAACTGATGATAAAATATGATGTGAGGTAAAAATATGCTGGAACATACAGGTGTTTTATTTACTTATCTTATTGCGCTCAAGGATGATGAAACAGACCGAATATCAGTCAGCGGAATTAATAGTTTGCAATGCCTTTTAAAAGACTTTCCATTGCGTATAGCGGAATTGAAGGAAGAAGCAGAAGGGACAAATCCGGAGGATATCCTTGAAATTTACTGTATTTTTGGCGCCAATCCACAGACAAAGGTTTTTATGGATCAAATCAGGAAAGTTCAAAATCTTGTGTATAATAATATTCTTACTAATAAGGATTTTGATTACCAGGCTTTTATTCTGCAGAATTTAGCAGAACAGGAAAAAAAGAAGTGTTTTTCAGAGCATGTCGCCTGGATAATCACTTATCACACATTTTGCTTTGAACGGTTGTATGCTTTACAGCAGTTTCAGTTTACCCAAGCAGACGATATGTTGGAAGTATGCTGTCTGGGACTGGGATTGGAATATGAAGATAACAGACGTCTGTGGATGCAGAGTGCGGTAGAAATATGGATGGAGCGTGAAGCCCCCCCCGATTATATGGCAGACAGGTAACGATTAACTCCTATTGGTTAAACGATTTAAAGGGAAGACGAATTATTGGAGTGTTGCCTGAAAATGATGGCGACGGATATTTCCTCTTAGTGGAAGGCGGTAAAAAGGTTCGATTGGCAGCTGGTTCGGCAGCTTACAGAAATGAGCAGATTGGAGTTAGGGATATCAATATATTCAGTATCAATGATTTAAATATAATTGAAAATAATCCAATTTATTCTTATGGAATTTACTTTCAGCCTTATGAGATTTTTGAGGATTGGCAGAAAGTATTTCAATATGCTATTGCAGTTCTGGATGTGGAATGGACACCGGATACACTTCAAAAAGTCTATGAATTATTTTTAGATTTTATGAAGAATCAAATTTGTGAATTTGTGGAGATGCCCGCGATCTTGGAAAAAGAAATATTTTTCAAAACTTTTTTGAAGACAATTAATAAAAAGAGAGAATATCTATGCTGTAAGGAAGATGCAATTGTTTCGAGTGACTGGTTCAAGACAGTAGAAAACAGGTTTGTTTATCTGAACAATATATATACTTTATTAGAACGGAATTATCCAAAAGAAATTCGTGAGATGAATCATACAAAAACTTTTGAACTGTCGGATTTCAGAGGTTTGTTGGATGCATCGGAGGCGGGGACTGCCTATCAAAAAGGGATGATTTGGGAAGAGACGGCGGCCTATATGTTAGAGCGGATTGAGGGGTTAAAAATAAACGGCAGACGCCTGCGTGTTGACAGGCAGGAGATCGATTTATGTTGTGTCAATGTTTCTGTAAAAGAAGAATTATGGAAGCTTGGTGCTTTAATTCTGGTGGAATGTAAAAATTGGAGCAGTAAGGCGGATGTCAGTGTTATTCGCAGTATTGGACAAATTATGTATATGAAAGGAACTACTGCAACGTTACTGTTTAGCAAACAAGGAGTTACCAGTGAAGCAAAAGATGAAATACTACAGTTGGCACTTAAAGGTGAATATGTTTTATGCATTACTAAAAGTGATTTGTTGGCCGTTAGGGAAAAGAAAGATTTCAATAAGCTTTTACTAAGAAAATGGTGCGAAGTGGAAGAAAGGATAGCGGATGATGTGAGACTTTTGGGATAATAAATTTATTGCACAGAAACACTTTTTTATTTGTGGCCAGACAGAAAATTATAGTATAAAGTGTCTGTACGATATTTTATATAAATGGATGGAATTAAGATGCTATAATGCACAGGAGATAAAATATGGCAGATTATGATTTTTACACTTTATTTGATTCATTGGAATTTCAGGATTTTGCCCGGGATATGGTACAAATACGAGAGGGAATTACTTTTGAATCTTTTGCGAGAGGGACAGATCTGGGAATCGATGGAAGATATGTTTTGAAGGATGGCAGTGTAATTATTTTCCAGGCCAAAAGCATTAGAAATACGAGTGGGAAGATTCTTGATATTGCAAAAAAGGAGAGGAAAAAGCTTGATAAGCTTTCTGGAATGGGGATTAGAATTTTCCGTTATATTCTGGTGTTTTCAGATGCTCTCGGAGTGATTAAAAAGTCACAGATTATGAAACTTTTTTCCCCATATATTTTAGATACTTCTGACATTATAACAGGACCGGATTTAAATAATTATTTAAGTAATATGAGTGAAAAATATCACTCTGTGGAAGAAAAATACTTTAAGCTTTGGATTCAGAATACAAAGACTCTTAAAAAAACGCTCTATGAGGTGGTACATAGTCCATTGATAGATATATCTAAGAGTAAACTGGAGGAGGCTATTGAAAAGGCGCAAATTTTTGTGGAGACAGAAGTGTATGAAGAAGCGAAAAAGAAGCTGGAATATAGCCGTACTCTCATAATATCCGGAGAACCAGGGGTTGGAAAGACTACACTTGCAAATCAACTGGCATTGTATTATTATGCTAAATTTGGATTTCATTCATTTATTTATGCAAGCTCCGTGGACGATTTATATGTTTCAGAACATATTGATGCGAAAAAGGTGATTGTTTTTGATGATTTTTGGGGAGATACTGATTTTAATACTATTGGAAATGGGAAAAAGACCAGAGCTCTTGTTTCTTTTATTGAGCATATTCAAAAGAGAAAAGATTGTATTTTGCTTATAACAACGAGAGAGTATATTTTGGAGCAGGGACTTAAGAAAAATGAAGAATTTAGAAAATTGGCAGAGACTCTTAAGTTGAATTGTCGTATAGATCAGTATTCCAGAGAAGATAAACTGCGAATTTATTATGGACACCTAAAGTATACATCCCTGACCTGGGAGCAGGTAAACGTACTTAGCGGTATTGGTTATGAAGTAATATATTCATCAAATTATAATCCACGGGTAATCGAAATGTTCCTTGAGACAATAAACCCTGCTATGTTACCGGACAGATGCAAAGAAGAATTTTTACAGTATCTGGATTGTCCAATGGATTTTTGGGAGAGGATATTCGAAGAATTGTCTCAGGAGGCGAAGGCAATATACCTGCTCATGGCAATAATGCCGCTGCCTGTTGAATTGAAAGTATTAGAAAAATGTTATTATACGATTCTTAAGGAGAATGATAAATCTTTAGAATGGAAAGGATTTCCTGAAGTAATTATTGAACTGGAAAAGACGGTGATTCGGACAGATTCATACAATGAGGAAAACAGTGTATTGTATGTAATAACTTTTCAGAATCCATCGGCGAAGGATTATATTCAGGAAAAGATTAGGGAAAATCAAGAAAAATATTGCGATTTTTTGTTGGATAGCTGTTCCTATTTTTCTCAATGCATAGAATTTTTACAAATTATGGCGGAAGTGGAAGATAAGGGGGCCTGGTATCAGAGGGGAATGTCCAAAGCGATACTCCTTGTGGATTCTGATTCAATTGTTTTCTATGACAGATATAAAAATCTTCTGCAAAATAATAGAGAGATAAGTCGTTTTTTACATACGTTTAGGACTGAACACAAAGGACGGGAACAAAAATTTGGTCGGCTGCAGCAATTATTTTTACTGTATGACAGAAGAAAATGTTCGAACCTGAAAAACTATTTTAAGAAGACTTTTTATGCATTTGTTCATCTGATAGATCAATTTCCGGAAGCTGTTCATAGTGAAGATTTGGAGATTTTTTCAGAGACGGCTGTGCATATGATAGAAATGGAAATCTGTACGGATACGAGGTGGTTACTCAACGTTTATATGGATGGATTGATGAGAAACCGTATGGAATTGCATGGCGGAGCATTTGAAACGTATTACAGCGGTGAGTGGGATAAATACATAATATCAAATAGTGATAAAGTTTCGGCATACCTGGAAAAGTTATATGATGCGGAAATATGTTTAGCTGCAGTAAAAAATGATGCAGAGATTTTTGATGATTGGCTGATGGAATGTGAAGAAACCTATATTCACTTTAAATTGAAAATACCACAAACTTTTCAGGTTAAGATTGAAAAGTATAGATATTGGTTGACAGAAGAGAATAAGGATGAGTATAAAGAAGAAACTTATGAGGAAAATTCAAAGGAACAGTCCAAATGGATATTATCAGATATCAAAGAGGACTTTGAGAATGAGTATTTGGATGGAGTTCTGCCATTAGAAGTTGATGATTTGGATGAATGGTTTCAATTAAGGGAAATTCCGGTTCAAATAAAAGACATTATGATGGCTGAAGAACTTGCAGATAATGAATATTGGAGTTCCTATATGTGGGAGGAAGAAGCCCTGGAATTCTTAGTAGGATTTATTGGCTGGAATGGTGAATTGCCGCTGGATATTACAGAAGCATCATCCGCTGTGGTAAAATATATTTCAGATAGCTGCACGGTATCTGAAGATGTATTGGAGAATTTGTTTAATAAGCTTGCATTATCTGGAAATAATACAGGTATTTTTTCATATGAGGAGCTAGAGCAGATGTGCCCGGAGTTGCTTAGGTGGGATGATAAATTGATACGGGATATGGAGAAAATTCATGTCCTTGTGCATAAAAAGAACTGGTACTATCTTTCGAATTGTCTCCTGGCATTAAGTTTTCATTTGTGTAATCTGCATGAGTTGGATGCTGAGACGCTTGGAAAATATTTTTCCTGCATTTTGCTGGAGGGCAAAGAAAAAGTGGAAGGACAGGAGAATCTGCAGGAACTGATTAGAGTTGGAAAAGAATGGCTGAAGCATAAAAAACTGAAGGATGAATTTATTTCTTTTTTATATCATATGGAGCAGAACATATTTTTACAACGGGTGATGGTTCCGTTAGCTGCGGATATGTATAACAAGGCGAATGCTGATACCGAGGAAGAAATAGTCAAAAATATAATGGAATTATTAGATTTAGAAGCCATATATGCAGAGGATGGAACCTGTGTTGGTGGTTCGCAAAGTTGTATGAAATATTTTTGGCTGGCTCAGATAATTTATAATGATATTATTATGGATGTCATTCCGGATGATTTAACAAAAGAACAGATGAAAATTATAGAGGCCAATACTGATAGGGATGTAGAAGGATGGAGGATTGATGCAAGTCTGCTTAAGGAGGCAGGCTTATTAAAGTCCTTTGGAATCTATGATAAACTGCTTGCTATATGGCAGAATATTTGTCAGCTGAAAGCGGAGGAAAGAAGCGATGGGTGAGAAAAAATCGGGGATAAAGGGGAAAAAAACAAAGGTAGAACTACTCAAAGAGCATTTATTATATGCGGCCGGAAAATACTCTGACTATAGCAGATATGAAAGTTCTCTTGCAAGTACAGAAGAAGAATATGATGAAACCTTAGAACTGTACAACATGGATATATGGTTGGGAAATTCTGAAGGAACAATTCGGGATAAGGCCGCAGAGATGCTGCGTGTAACTACTGAACTTTTTTATGACCTGGCAGATAACGCGGCGCGTGAGCTATATTATGTGATGCGTGAGATAGTTGAATTAGATGAGGACAGCCAGAAGAAGATATGTGGAGTAGTGATTCCGAAAGACATTTTTACTGAGAAAGAGTTTCGGGAAATGTTATCTGAATGGTACGAATATGAGTATGTTCAGGAAGATGCGTTACAGGCTTATTTAGAGATACTCGAGAGGTGGGAGTGGGGGAAATAATTTTGATATTCTCAAACAATAGTATTTTAATCATATGCTTTCAAACAGCTGTACTTTTACAACATAGGAATGATTAATAATATTATGAAGCCGGGGCTATTAAATATATAATGAATGTTTTATAACAAGCTTATTATTTATATAAAAAACATGTATAAAGAAAAGACAGGAGGATTAACTTGTTCTATTGCTTACGGAAATACATTCAAAGAATTACTATTTTCTATGAAATTGGCCAAAATGGAAAAAGATTCAATTAGAGGGATAAAAATCAATGAACAGGAAAGCTTGTAATGTTGCAGAATAAAATTATTTTATTTTCTAATTATTTCGACATTGTGTTAATAGAACTATATTAAACGCAGACTTAATTTTGAAGCGTTAAATTTCAGTGTAAAAGAATACTTGGAGGACACCCCATGAACTATTTTTTTGTATTCCAAAATAAAACATTCCACGAAGAACATCAAGGCGGCTATTTATGGGCTCCCCAGTATGGAAACTCTGGAAGAACAGCCTCACACTGGTCAAAGATGAAAGAAGTAAAACGAGGAGATGTTATCATACATAGCTATAAAAAGCAGATTATAGCGATAAGTGTAGCAAAAAAAGATGTGTATGTGGCGAAAAAGCCCGTAGAGCTTTCCAATGATTGGCAGACAGATGGGTGGAGAGTGGACACTCAATATATCGTATTTCCCAATCCAATTATTACATCGAACTATATGGAAGAGCTTTTGGAATTGCAACCACAGACAAGTGTGCCTTTTAATAGACTTGGGAGAGGTAATACTGGATATTTATTTGAAGCAAATAGAGAAATGTATGAATTCATTATTGCTCAGACAGCGACATACCCACAAAATGAGAATGCGCTAAAACAAGCATTGGAGCTGGTAAATCAGAGTGAGTATCCTCAAAATAAAGTATCTGAGATCGAAGTTGTAATGGAATTGGAAGCATTTAAGGCGAATATTTTATCTGTTGATAAATTAGCAATTCTACTAAAGGAAACAAAGCCGCATAAATCGCAGAAAACGGAAGTAGAAGTACTTTATCGAAGCCCATATTTGAAAAAAATGGTTAAGAGGATGGCCAATGGTATCTGCCAAATGTGTGGTGAAAAAGCGCCGTTTTATGATAGAAATAATGAGCCGTATTTAGAAGAACACCATGTGAAGCAACTGGCAAACGGAGGAAGCGATACAATGGATAATGTTGTCGCAATCTGTCCGAATTGCCATAGAAGAGTTCATGTGCTTAAAAAAGATGAAGATATTATTATTTTAGAAAAAATGGCAAAACAAAATAATAATAGATATCAAAGATTGCTTGCATACATTGAAAAGATGCAAAATGAACAAAGCATAAATAGTTTGGAAGAAGATATGCTACAGCTTATGGAACTACAAAATGAGGATTCCCCAAATACTAATAGATCGAATTAATCATCGTGAGGTAAAAATGCTATGGATAGAAAGTCGATATTTGCTTGGGTAAAACAAAGCTATGGCACGGCTCCAGAATATTTATGGCAGGATACTCCGTGGAATGCTGTGCTGAGAAACAGTGAAAGCAACAAATGGTATGCCATTGTAATGAAGGTTGAAGAAAGCAGATTGGGTATTCCAGGAAACCAGCTGATCGATATACTTGATATTAAGTGTGATCCGAATCTGATTGGGGCTCTCCGGCAACGCCCTGGTTTTTTCCCAGGCTATCATATGAATAAAAACAGTTGGATTACGATTCTTCTTGATGGTACTGTCCAAGAGGAAGAAATTAAAAATCTGATAGATTTAAGCTACCAGCTCACCCAGCCGAAAAAGAAGGCCAAAAAAGTGGAGATAAGAAAATGAACGTGATTGGAGAAAAGGTGAAAAGTCCCAAATTAGGTGTTGGAACAGTAATTGAACAAGAACCTTCCCATATAACTGTTCAATTTGCGACCAAAACAAGCCAGTTTCAATTTCCTGATGCATTTGAACGCTTCCTAATAGCAGAGGACCCAAACATACAAAATACAATGATAGAGCGAATAAATGCTATTAAGGAAGCGGAAGCTCAAAGAAGAGCAGTCGAGGATGCTGCTCGAAAAGCGGAAGAAGAGAGCAAACAGGCGGCTGCACAAGAAAAAGTAAGAGGACAGAGAAAAAGGACGAAAAGTATAGATGATATGTTTTCGGAGGATTATCATGTGGACCATTTAGCGCGACACCCAATCCTTACATATCAGCAGGTTGAAGAACAGTTTGGAATTAAAATAACAGGTTTTGGACGCGGAATTAATGTAACCCCATCAAAGGTGGTTCTGATTTCTTCGATAAGTAAGGCAGAGGGTAATTTTGTCTATCACGATAAGTGGACTTCCGATGGTGAATACATTTATTCAGGAGAAGGTAAAACTGGAGATCAGGCCATGAGTAAGGGGAATCTGGCAATCAAAAATGCAGCTATGGATGGTAAGGAAATCCATTTATTTGTAAAATTTTCTCCTAAGGACTACTATTACCAAGGAAAATTTGAATTGGTGAGTTATACTTATGAAGATGAGAAAGGTGAAAACGGATGTACTCGTAAAGAGTACAAATTCCGTTTGAAAAAGGTATAGAGATGGAAGAAATAGTTGATGTTGTTGCCGCACTGATTTGGGATAAGGATAAATTTATGATTTGCCAGAGACCAGCACATAAGGCGAGAGGATTGCTGTGGGAATTTGTAGGCGGGAAGGTTGAGGCTGGTGAAACAAAACAGGAAGCCCTTATCAGAGAATGCGAGGAAGAATTGGCAATAGAGCTTTCTGTAGAGGAAGAATTTATGTCTGTAGTGCATGAGTATCCAGATATAAAGGTTCGCCTGACATTGTTCAATGCTGCAATTAAAAATGGAGTGCCTCAAAAGCTGGAGCATAATGATATAAGATGGATTCGTAGAGATGAGATTCCCCAATTTGCATTTTGTCCTGCGGACATTGAGATACTGAAACGGATAATGGAAAGCTAAGCTTGCATCTGAAGGCCCGTCCCAAGCTAATATCTGCCAAAACCATAAACATGCATAACCATAAATACGCATACCCAAAACCACACCCAACCTGCCGCATATCACCGCCCCTCTCTCCTCAGAAGGCCCCTCTGATATGCAGCAGGTCAATTTTTGCCGGAGCAGGTCAAGAATATCACATTGTTGATCTGCTCCGGCCGTTTTATACTTTACTAAAGGCTTAAAATGGCCAAAAATCCAATCAGCCACAAAAAACGGAGGAGAAAAAATAAAAATGTATCAATACGAAATGTTCGAATTAAGCCTCACAGGAGAACCGCCCCAGGGCTCCCAGGCGCTGTTCACTTTCCAAACCGTATTCCATCTGGACGGCGAAGAAAAGACCGTAAAAGGCTTCTACGCAGGAAGCAATACTTATAAAGTACGTTTCCTCCCAAAAAAAAACGGCCGGTATTCCTGGAAAACCGAAAGTATTATTCCCTTGGAAGGACCTGTGGCAGGGGAAGAAGAATGCCTGCCGGCAAGGACCGGACGACATGGTATGGTAAAGACAGAGGGCCTTCATTTTGTTTATGAAGACGGTACGAAGTATCTGCCGTTCGGAACCACCATTTACGCCCTTGCCCACCAGAGCGAGGAGATAATTGAACAGACCATGCACACCCTGGAGCACGCCCCCTTTAATAAAGTGCGCCATTGCATTTTCCCGAAGCATTACAGATACAATCACAATGAGCCGCAGTTTTTCCCTTTTGAAAAAAATGCGGAAGGGAAGTGGGATGTGCACCGCCCCTGCATGGACTACTGGGAGCATTTTGAAAAAATCCTGGTCCGGCTGGGAGATATGGGAATAGAAACGGACTTGATTTTGTTCCATCCTTATGACCGTTGGGGTTTTTCCATAATGAGTATGGAGGAATGGGAAATTCACCTGGATTACCTGCTCCGGAGACTGTCCGCCTATCCCTTTATCTGGTGGAGCCTGGCAAATGAATATGATCTGATGTTCAACCGTACGATGGAGGATTGGTATGAGATAGAGGAATTTATCGCTGCCAATGACTGTTATGGGCATTTGCTGAGCAATCATAACTGTGTCCATTTTTACGATTTCACCCGTCCCAATGTGACGCATTGCTGCATTCAGACGGATGGTATGCATAAGGCGGCGGAATGGCAGGAGAGGTATCAAAAACCGGTGGTTTTTGACGAGTGCTGTTATGAGGGCAACATCGATATGGCCTGGGGAAATATTTCTGCATTTGAGCTGGTGAACCGTTTCTGGCGCGGCTGCATTCAGGGGGCCTTTGTGACCCATGGGGAAACCTATGTCTCGGAGGACGAGGTGCTCTGGTGGGCAAGGGGCGGCCGTTTGAAGGGGCAGAGCGCGCAGCGGATTGCTTTCCTGAAGGATTTTCTGTACAGCCTGCCATCCTGCATAAGCCCCTGGAAGGAGCCTTTTGTGATGGGGCCGGATGATAGGAACATTACGGCCACAGTTTTTGAAAAACCGGAGGAAGCATATGAACGGTTCCGGGCTTTGGTAAATACAGAGGAACGGGAGCTGTCCCAGGCAAAGGACGCATGCTATTATGGCCATTGCGGGGATCAGGTCTACATAAAATATTTTGCGAGACAGTGTTGCGCTATGTGCTTTCTTACCCTGCCGGAGGATAAAAAATACGAGGTTGAGATCATCGATGCATGGGAAATGACAAGGACGACTGCGCTGGAGGAGGCCTGCGGAAGGGTCGAAGTCAGGCTGCCCGGCAAAGAAGGGATTGCCGTGATTGCAAAACAGCTGCCATAATTAATTAAACAGCTGCAGTAATTGTGAACGTACCGGACGTTACGTATCTTGAACGCACAATCAGGTTCCTGTATACTGGACTATACAGGGTAAAAAACGGAAACAGGCAGGTCTGCGCATTTACTGCGCAGACCGTGGAAAAACGCGGCGCTTCAGGCATCCGGCCCACAGCGCAGCGTTTAATTGGCCGGATGCGGTAACGGTTCGGCCCCGTCTGAACCGTTACAAAAAGACGCCCCCCGTCCGGCTTCCCGGAGGGGGAAAAAGCTTCTGATATGGGGGAAGGGGCATGAAAAAGCAGGTTATGGTGAGTGTTTTTAAAAAGCTGTACATTCTTTTTGTAATCATCATAGTAATCATCTATGTGAGTACAATCATAATTTTCCTGAAATATGCGAAACAGCAGCGGAATGTGGAAATAGGCGGGATGCAGAGCGCCGTCGTCCATAATGTTTCGGCGCTGGAGCAACAGCTGGAAATTATTTATAATCTGGAGCGCAATCTGGTCAGCGACGGAAGGATTTCGTCCCTGGTATATGACACCTCCCTGAACGGGTATGAAAGGTCCCAGCTGATGCTGGCGCTGCTGGTGAATATGCAGGGCTTTCAGTCGCTGAATAATATCATTGAGGATATCACCATTATTTTTCCCAAACAGGAGATGGAGCTGAGCGCGGTGGAGGGGCATAGCAGTAAGGAATATGTGCCCATACCCAGGAATGGGGATAATACGGCCCGCAGCCTGGTATATTGCGACGGGAAGGCGCAGATGGAGCTGCTGTACCCTCTGACCTATTCGATAGAGGAGGATTACGTCCCTGATTTCGGCGTGAGCATTACGCTTTCGGAGGATTATCTGCAGGAGCTTCTGGAGCTGTTTGGCAGCGGAGAACAGGCGGGCGCGTTTTTTGTGCTGGATGGCGGGGAAGTGCTTGGCCAGCAGCCTGTGGAGGAAGAAGCGCAGGCGCAGCTGATGGACTGCTGGTACCGGGCATGGGAGAAGCAGGGCGGAGGGGAAAGCTTTCTCGGTAAGGGAAGGTGCCTGGGGACAAGCTATCTGTTTATGTCGGAAAGCATTCCCGGTTACGGGATTACCGTGGTTGCCTACCGTAGCGGCAGAGGGATAGGAAGCTCGGCAATGGTGGCTTTGCTTATGATGGGCGTTGTGCTTTTGGTCATCAGCATACTTTTTTTTGAAATCCTCTATCAGACCAATACCGCCGTGAATAAGCCGCTGAAAAAGGTGGTGCAGGCGTTTGGGCAGGTGCAGGAGGGCAACCTGGAAATCCGGATTTTCCATAAGCCCCAGGATGAGTTCCAATACATATATTCGTCCTTCAACCGCATGGTGGAACGCATCCAGAGGCTGATCGAAAACGTGAAGGAGCAGGGCAGGCTTTTACAGAATGCGGAGCTGATGCAGCTGCAGTCACAGATCAACCCGCACTTTTTGTATAACAGCTTCTATCTGATCCGGATTATGGCTAAAAATGAGTCCTATGATCAGATTATACAGTTCGTCACCTCCCTGGCAAAGTACTACCGTTTCCTGAACAAGGAGGTGGAGCAGAATATCCCCCTAAGCCGCGAGGTGGAGCATATGGAGAATTATATCGACATCCAGCAGATGCGGTTCGGGGATAAAATCACGGTGCATAAAGGGCAGCTGCCGGAAAGTGCGGCCGGCTTCCTTGTGCCGAAGCTGATACTGCAGCCTGTCATTGAAAATGCCTACAATTATGGCATGTCGGATATTTTAAAGGACGGACAGATCGCCATCTCCTATTCCCTTAAGGAGCCATACCTTTGCATTGTAATTGAGGATAACGGAGGCGGCGGAAGCAGCGAAAATATTGAAAGAATGCGGGAATACATCCAGGATTATCAGGGCCGGGCAGCCGGACATGCGCTTTCCAATATAGAACGCAGGCTGAAGCTGGCTTACGGGGAAACAAGCGGCATCCTGCTGGAACAAAGTGAGCTGGGAGGCCTGAAGGTGACCCTGCGGATTGACATGAGGGTAACGCTGTAAGCTCCCTATTATTTTCTATTTTTTAAAGGCTGGAATGGCCGCAGAAGGAGGAGGTAAAATTATGTGGAACGAAGCATTATGGCTGGGAGTGCCAAGGGCTGAGATCGAGGAAAAGAAAATATACCAGGGGGATATGAACGGGCGGTTCGCTTACTACCGCCTGGATTTCATGCTGGATCAACGGGCGGAGCTGAAGGCGGATATTTCCGCCAATTCCCGCTACCGCTTGTGGGTAAACGGGCAGCCGGTGCTGTCCGGTCCCTGCCGCAGCGATCAGTTCAGGCACTATTATGAAACGTTGGAGTTGGGGGATTATCTGCAAATAGGGAAAAACGTGCTTGCCGTGCAGGTGCTTCTGTGCGACAGCATGTATGTAAAAGAAGGACCAGGGGACAACCGGTCGCCGTTAAACAGCGTGGCGACCCTGCCGGCAGGGCACAGGCTCGCCGTGGAGGGCGTGCTTAAAGATGAGGAAGGTAATCCATTGGGGGAGGTGACAACGGGAAAAGCCCCCTGGAAGGTATGGCTGGACAATACGTTTTTCCTTACAAAGGAACCGGTGGTGAATGGGAATATGGGCGCGCTGACGGAAAGGATTGATTTCAATGCGACGCCGGGCGGCTGGAGACTGCCGGATTTTGACGATGGCGGCTGGCGGGCCGGCGATGTGCTGGAGCCGGTAAAATGCGGGTTTGAGATGATGTTCGGCATTCTCAAGACCTTTATGATGGAGGAGCGTCCCATCCCGCTGCTGTATGAGCGTCCGGCCGTCCTTGAAAAGGAGCTGGGAGAAAGCGTTATGAAGGAAGCAGCCTACGTGACGGTGCGGCCGGGGGAACGCAGGACGCTTCTGTTTGACGGGGAAGGGCTTTTCAACGCTTTTTTCCGGTATCAAATCGAAGGCGGTGCAGGGGCGGAGATTTCCTTTACCTATTTTGAGAAGTTCACGAAGGGCATTGACCAGGTAAAAAGGGATGACTACATCAATGGGGAAATCGGGCAGAACGGGCAGAGGGATACAATCGTGCTGGATGGCGGCAGCCTGCTTTATGAGCCTTTCTGGTACAGGACCATGCGCTTTTTAAAGATTGAAATTCAGGCAGCGGGGGAGGAAGTGCGTTTTTACAGGCCTGCGCTTTTAAAGACCGGTTATCCTTTAAATCCCGGCTCCTATATCAAATCGGACGCTCCCTGGGTGGAGAAGGTGTATGACATGTGCGTGCGCACCCTGCAGGGCTGCATGATGGAAACCTATATGGACTGCCCTTTCTGGGAACAGATGCAGTACCCTATGGATACCAGGCTGCAGGCGCTGTTTACCTATGTGTGCAGCGCGGATACGAAGCTGGCGGAGAAGGCCCTCCGGGATTTCCATGATTCCATGCTTCCCATGGGCCTGATTCAGGGCAGGGCGCCCAGTAACCCGAAGCAGATTATATCCACCTTTTCTTTGTACTATATTTTCATGCTGCTGGAGTATTACAGGCGTACGGGAGATACGGATATACTGAAGCGTTACCGGGCGGATGTGGACAGCATCCTGGAATATTATGACAGGCATCTCGGGCCGCAGGGACTGGTGGAAAATCTGGGCTACTGGGATTTTGTGGACTGGCAGGAAAGCTGGCATGATACCATGGGACGTCCCGCGGCGGTGCGAAAAGGCCCTTCCACCATTATTAACCTGATGTATGGACTGGCCCTGCTTGACGGGGCCGAAATCAATGAGGCCACCGGCAGGTCCGGCCTTGCGCAGGAGTACAGGGAACGGCAGAAAAACATCGCTGATCAGATCCAGAACCTGTGCTGGGATGCAGGGCGGGGAATGTTCCGGGAAGGCCCCTCCTGTCAGGAATTTTCCCAGCATGCCCAGAGCTGGGCGGTGTTAAACGGCATGCTTTCCGGGGAGGAGGCGCGCAGGGTGATGCGCAGGACCTTTGAGGAAAAGGATGTGCTGCGCTGTTATTTTTCCACCTGCTATGAGCTGTTCCGCGCCTGTGAAAAGGCGGGCTGCTATGAGCTCACCGCCCGGCAGATGGACTGGTGGATTAAGCTGCTGGAGGAACACTGCACCACCTGCCCGGAAACACCCTCCAATTCCAGAAGCGAGTGCCATGCATGGAGCGCGTTACCCATGTATGAGCTGATCAGCGTCATGGGAGGCATCCGCAGGGAAGCGGGCAGTCCGGCGCGGGTGGAGGTCTGTCCCCATCTGGACTATGTTCCCAACCTGGAGGGCGGCATGCTCACCGAATATGGGCTGGTTACCTTCCGCTATTATCCAAAGGATGGCGGCATGCAGTATGAGCTGGCGCTGCCGGAGGGAATGGAAGGAAGCTTCCGGGGAGCAAACGGCGGCAGCGCTGTGCTGAGGGCCGGTAAAAATGAAATCTGGGAGCCTGTGAAAAAGGCCTGAAAAACAAAGTGACGGATATAACAAATAGTAAAATATCAGCCGGGGCAAAGCTGTCCCCGGCGGCGTGGAGGTTATTTATGGAACATACGGATGTGGTAATTATCGGTGCGGGAGGCGCGGGCATGATGGCCGCGCTGACGCTGGCAAAGGCCGGCAGGAGCTGTGTTGTGCTGGAGAAGGGAAAGCATTTGTCCGTGAGTAATGCGGCCAGGGCGGGCGGCCCTTCCCTGGCAGATACTCTTTTGCAGGAGGAGGAAAACTGCACCGTTTCAGCAGAAATGTTGTTTAGGCATATGTATGGATTTTCTCGGGGCACCGTGGACGGCGGCCTGCTGTACCGGTGTATCAGAAACGGAAGGAAGGTTGAGGCGCTGCTAAGGGAAAGCGGCATTCAACTGCGGCTGACGGAGGATTTATACAGTGTGGGCTTCAGGGCCAGGCATTTTTTTGAAACGCCGGCGCCGCAGCGGTGGGAGCTGCTTGCAAAGAAGCTTGAGGAATACGGCGGCAGAGTGGTCCTGAATGCCTGCGCCGGGGAGCTTTTGACGGAAAACGGCAGGATATGCGGCGTCCTGGCCGTTGACGGACAAAGCGGGGAACAGACGGCGTATTACGGAAAGGCGGTCATCATCGCCAGCGGCGGTTATCTGGGAAATGAAGAGATGCTAAAGCAGCATTTCGGGGATATTACCGTAGGCCCGCTGGGCAGCCGGCTCAGCGATGGGGCGGGGATCGCCATGGCGCTGAAGGCCGGAGGCATGGAGGATCGCAGCTGGGGAATCTGCGCCGGGGAGTTCGGCGGCTACCACAGCAGGATGAAGGGACGCTTTCCTGGGAATATGCGCTGGGCCATGACCGGCGGTCTGCTGGTGGACCGGGAGGGCCGCCGTTTTATGGATGAACAGCTGCTGGCGGATCAGCCGCTTTCCGTGGGAGGGGAAGTGACCCTGCGCGCCGGAAGCTATTATGCGGTGCTGGACGAAGCTTTTTACCAGGGTATACGTTCTGCCAGGTCGGTATACGACTTTTATGGCCGCCCGGAGGAATGGAAGACTGGAAAGTCCGCCCTTGACAGGGGACCCTGGCCCTTCCCGGAGGATCTGGAAAGGGATATCAGTGAGGGCTGGGCTTTTTGCTGCGGCAGCCTTGAGGAAGCGGCGGCGCATTTTTCCCTTCCTTTTCTGGAAGAAACGGTTACGCGCTACAATGCCATGTGCGAGGCCGGGCAGGATACGGAATTTGGGAAAAACAGCTGGCTGCTGAAGCCGGTGGCAAAGGCGCCCTTTTATGTATTTGCCTATGAACCCAGCGCCTGGTGCACCATAGGCGGCGTGAAGACGGACGCCTTCTGCAGGGTGCTTGACAGGAAGCAGAAGCCAATTTCAGGACTTTATGCGGCGGGTGTGGATAATGGAAGCTGTTACTGCGCCCCATATTATGATACGGAGGGCGCCTGTCTGGGACTGGCCTTCACCAGCGGGATCACTGCGGCGGAACATATTTTGGGTAACTGGTCCGCCTGATTCGTCCG
>ENA-OPRR01000942-OPRR01000942.1-human-gut-metagenome-genome-assembly--contig:-NODE-942-length-27708-cov-3.715148_pt1 | contig 27708 bp, 39 predicted proteins | sample MGYA00241796_ERZ501883 | MGnify/ENA primary metagenome ERZ501883 (study PRJEB25962, sample SAMEA2042406) | human gut metagenome | biome: human gut; feature: human-associated habitat; material: faeces...
TTAAAGAAGAAATGCATAAGAAGCTTCATGTGTAAAGCAAATAAGGGAGATTCTAAGGTGGAGGCGAAGAAAGATGGCAAGACGAGTATTTTTGATTGTACTGGACAGTGTAGGAGTCGGAGAGGCGCCGGATGCGGATCGGTTTGATGATGTCGGGTGCGATACGTTTGGTACTTGCGTAAGAAGCGTTTCGCTTCATATTCCGGTCATGGAGAAACTGGGAATTTATAATCTTCAAGGTACATCTTTTCAAGATAACAGAGAACATGTGATTGGATGTTATGGAAAAATGCAGGAGCAGTCGGCAGGAAAAGATACGACGGTAGGTCACTGGGAGATTGCAGGCGTGATCTCACCGAAACCTATGCCGACTTATCCGCATGGATTTCCGCAGGAAATCATACAAGAGTTTGAGCAAAAAACTAGGAGAGGAACGCTTTGTAATCAAGTGTATTCCGGAACAGAAGTCATCAAAGATTACGGGAAAGAGCATGTAGAAACAGGAAAGCTTATTGTATACACTTCCGCAGACAGTGTTTTTCAAGTGGCGGCGCATGAAGAAGTTGTGCCGTTAGAAGAATTATATGAGAATTGCCGGATTGCAAGAAAGATATTGACAGGAGAGCATGGTGTCGGAAGAGTAATCGCAAGACCGTTTGTAGGAACATATCCGAATTACACTCGGACAGTGAATCGCCATGACTTTTCTTTAATGCCGCCGAAGGAGACAATTCTTGATGCGTTGAAACGAGCTGAAAAGGATGTAATCGGTGGAGGGAAAATCTATGATATTTTTGCAGGAAGAGGTATCACAAAGACTTATCCGAATGAGGGAAATGATAAAAATATGGAACGTGTACTGGAGCTTATGGAGAAAGAATTTTCTGGACTTTGTTTTGTAAATCTGGTGGATTTTGATATGCTCTACGGACATCGAAACGATATTGACGGATATGTCCGTGCACTCAATGAAGTGGATCGGCAGTTGGGGATGATGCAGGAAAAGATGAAAGAAGAGGATCTGCTTATCATTACAGCAGATCATGGCTGCGATCCCGGCTTCAAAGGAACCGATCACAGCAGAGAATACACTCCGTGTCTGTGTTACGGAGCGAATCTACGACAAGGCGTTGATCTTGGAATTCGAAAGAGTTTTTCTGATATTGCACAGACGATCGCACAGTATTTGAATGTTGAATTTTCAGGAGATGGAAATAGCTTCTTGGCGGATATTTTGAATTGATTTTTTTAAGTCCTTAAGTCAGCTTACCAGCTGACTTAAGGACTTAAATGTATATCCCATTTCTTCCCATTTGGTCAAAAGTTCATCCAATATCTCGCCATTGGTTTTCGAAGTATTATGAAGAAGAACAATAGCGCCCGGATGGATGCGGGAGAGAAGTTTATCAAAGGCTTCTTCTTTCGTCGGCTGATCGTTTTCGTACCAGTCTACATAGGCAAGACTCCAGAAGAAAGTATGATATCCGAGATTTTTTGCCATCTTAAGGTTTTCAAGATTATATTTTCCCTGTGGAGGGCGATAAAAATGAGAAATCTCTTTGCCTGTAATCTCCTTATATTGTGTCTCTACATCTTTCAATTCTTTTTCAAAAGCTTCCTTAGAAGATATCTGTGACATATCCGGATGATGATAAGTATGATTTCCCACAGTGTGCCCTTCTTTTACCATACGATTTACAAGCTCAGGGCTTGTGGACAGATAATTTCCCACAACGAAGAAAGTGGCGGGCGCATTGTGTTTCTTCAGGGCGTCTAAGATTTTTTCTGTATTTCCATTTTCAAATCCACAGTCAAAGGTAAGATAAATTTCTTTCTTCTTCGTATCTTTTGCATAGTATGCGTTATATTTTTTGAGTTCTTCTATGGAAGCATTTGCTGTAGGACGTTCGCCATCTGTTTGAAATCCCAATCCCCAGTTTTCTGTGGCAGACGCGACCGGAGAGATTGTTTCCTCCGTGTACATCGCAACTTTACGCCCTGCAAAAAAGCAAAGGGTAAAAAGAGCCAGAAGACCGAGAAGCCTTAATAGCAGAGGACGAAAATCAGGTTTGTTAGAGGACATGATGACTCCTGTACGGTGATTTGTATTTAGTCTATGAATGAAAAAACATCTTTATGAGATAAATAAATGAAAAGAGAAAATAAAAATCAAAAAAGTTTGAAAATTCTCTTTTCAAATCAACAAAAATGCTTTATAATAAAAACAGTAATAGTTATTAATTTTTAAGTTTGAGTTAAATAATCTAACCTGTTATTAAAAATGAAGAGTTATGATAAGACAAGAAAAATTATAAAAAGAAAATCAAAAAGGAGGAAACTTATATGTTAAAAGGAAAAATTGCAGTTGTAACCGGAGGAACACGTGGAATAGGATATGCGGTAGTAAGAAAATATCTCGAAAACGGAGCGAAGGTTGTATTGTTTGGCTCCAGAGAAGAGACTGTGGATAAAGCATTAAATAAATTAAAAGAGGAAAATCCGGACTGGGAAGTGAGCGGAGATCACCCGAATCTCTCAGATGCAAAAGAAGTAGAGGCAGCGATTGAAAGAGTAAAAGAAAAATTCGGAAGAATTGATATTCTGGTCAATAATGCAGGAATTTCACAGAGTACGAAGATAGAGGATTATCAGCCAGAGGAATTTGACAAAATTATGGATCTTAATGTAAAGGCATTATTCTATACCATTCAGCCGACTGTAAAAGTTATGCGGGAGCAGGGAGGCGGCTGTATTATTAATACCAGTTCCATGGTAAGTATATCTGGTCAGCCGTCAGGAGTTGGGTACCCGGCAAGTAAATTTGCGGTAAATGGGTTGACGCTTTCGCTGGCAAGAGAGCTTGGACCAAGTAATATCCGTGTAAATGCAGTGGCACCGGGAATTACAAGAACTGATATGGTGGCTGCATTGCCGGAAAAAATGATCCAGCCTCTGATTGCAAATATTCCGCTTCGCAGAGTCGGAGAACCGGAAGATGTGGCAAACGGATTTTTATTCCTTGCCAGTGATCTTGCAAGCTATGTAACCGGTGAAATATTATCAGTAGACGGAGCGATGAGAGCATAAAATACGGGCATAAAAAATAATAACCGGGGACGAAAAAACGTCCCCGGTTTACGTTTGTGCCAGTCTTTACTTCGCGTTTTCGGCGTAGGTTGTTATTACGAGGTCTTCGTAAGGCGCTTCTTTTGTTAATTCTCCGGCACTCTTTAAAATATCTTGCAAGAGCTGGAAACTCTCTTCTTCAAAAACAAGATTATCCTTCCATGTATCCTGTTCATAGTAACGAGTGACGATCGTAGTGATTGTGTCAAGATCTGTTTCTTTGAATTGAGGCTCAATCATTTTTGCGATTTCTTCAGGCGTGTGGTTCTGGACATAATTCATTCCTTTTTGCAGTGCGTTCGTAAAGCCTTGAATGATTTCCGGGTTTTTGTCGATATAACTTTGCTTTGCGGAAAATGCGGTATATGGCACATAACCGCTGTCGGTGCCGAGAGAGGCAACGACATATCCTTTGCCCTCCTTTTCCAGATTAGTAGCGCCGGGTTCAAACTCAACAGTAAAGTCGGCCTGACCTTCAGAGAACGCTGCGGCAGTAGAACCAAAGTCAATGTTCTGATTGATTGTCAGATCTTTTCCCGGGTCAATTTTGTGTTGCTTTAAGATGTATTCAAAAACCATCTCCGGCATACCGCCTGTCGCCATCTTTATAATGTAAATATTTGTCCGATAATTGTTCAGAAGTCATTTGAACCGGTAAATCCGGCAGATATTGATGCATCAATACCGCAAGCTCTTCTTTTGTTTTCACAATATTGTAAGGTTTCAGCGGATTATCCGTATCTTCCAAAATTCCCAATTCTTTCATCAGATTGATATAAGGTAAGATACTTTGTTTCGTTTTCTTAAATCCCAATGCTGTGATATGTTCTGACAAGTATTTTGCAGATGTATATCCACGTTCATCTTCTATAATCAGCTTCATTACAAGAGCGATTACAGTATTTTCCCGGCGATTCATCTCATCAGCAGGACTGTAATTGATTAAATCAGACAAACCATATTTTAAAGTAATTTCTGGCATTCCCTCTTTATCTACGTCAATTCTCTCAATCAACAGTTCAATATCTCTTCGGTCAAGAGTTCCACCTGCAATGATTTTATCAACTACATCCAATGCGTTTCTCAATTTGTCCTTTACATCTGGTGTTTCTATAGTAGTTTCATTCAGTTCTTTTTCCTGCATCTCCAAACCATGAATCTGCGCCAGTAAATCCTTTTGCATAGAATCATAGGTTTCATGGATTAAATCCTCATTTTCAGATGCTATGGATAAATCTTTTATTTTTTGTGTTAAAAGTACCTTTAGTTGATTTTTTCGGTTTTGAATTTCTTCCTGAAGATCCTGTCGTTTTTCTGCCAGCGTTTTCTTTTCCGCCTCAAAGTCCCTCATATCATATGTGGAAATCACTTCACAAAGCGCTTCTCTGCACAGTTTAATATAATTCAACACATCTTCCATCAAATCATTTTCCTCAATCAGATGCGCTTTCTCACAATACCGCCTGCCTTTCGTATTATAGGTAGTACAAATATAATATTTTCTTTCTCTGCTGGATGTTTGACGCTTAATCGGTGTCAAACGACTTCCACAATCTTTACAAAACAAACAGCTTCCAAAAGGATTGGGAATTTCTGAACCGATCCATTCCCCCCTGCTTCCACGATAATTCGTGCGATTACGCTTTTCCTTTAATTCCTGTACAAGAGAAAAAGTGGCTTTATCAATAATTGCCGGATGATGATCTTCAAAAATACACTGTTCTTCTTTTGGAACACGTTTATCCTTTCCATGTACTGTATTTCTGGCACGTTTTCTTAAACGAAAAGTTCCAATGTAAAAATCATTATCTAATAATTCTTTCACCATGCTGTCAGACCAAATGGTTGCGACTTTCTTTTTACTTATGCGACCTTCTTCAATTTCTCGTTCTCGCTGTACCATAGAAGGCGTTGGGATACCCTGGTCGGTCAAATAATTTGCTATTTTGCGATAACCGGATCCGGAGATATAAAGATCGTAAACCATTTTGATAAATTCTGCCTCTTTGGGAACGATTTTGATGATACTTTTGTCTTTCGTATCCCGACAATATCCGAAAGGTGGTTTTGTCATAAGAGTGCCTTCTTTTTGTCTAGCTCTGATCGCTCTTTTGATTTTCTTACTGGTATCTTTTACATAACGCTCATTGAACCATGTTTTAATTCCAATGGTGTCGTCGCTGGAATCAAAAGAATCGTAATTATCATCAATGACAATGAGATGTTTTCCGCGTTCCTGAAATTCATCCAAAAGCAAAAGAACCTTCGCATTATGTCTGCCAAGACGAGAGAAATCTTTCACATATACGGTATCAATATCTTTATCTAAATCAGCCATCATCTGTTGAAATCCTGGTCTGTCAAAAATATAACCTGATATTCCGTCATCTTCATACCATCGGTCAATAACCATTCCATGGTCAGATGCATACTGATTGATAATTAACTTCTGATTTTCTATAGAAACATAATTTCGCTTATCGTCATCTCTTGAAAGACGCACATATCCAGCATTCATGTCCTCATCCTTTCTGAAATATTATTTATAGAATAATGTAATATAATTATATATCGAAAAATCTTTTTCGTAAACGGATTCTCATATGATTTTACAATGAATTATATTATTGTGAATAGTAAATATGGGCGAGAGAATGTCTCCCGCCCATAGAAATTACTGATTGATTTCTTTTATATGGTTTCGAATCAACGCTTTTATTCCATTATGTATATTTTTATCCGGCTGCCCATCCGCAAACGTGACAACCCGAAAACCTATTTTCCTATATTTCTCCTTATCTGCCTCAAAGTCTTCTGAAGATGTATAATCTGTTCGCCACAAGTAATATGTAGGTTTCTGCAGAGCTATCACACTCTTTCTATTTCTGATGTCTATACTAAGATATAAACATCAGATTGTTTTTGTGCCTGTCTGCTCTATAATATTTTCAGCCTGACTTGATTCAGCAGTAGCGAAAAAGGTTTTCATTTTCCCCATTTTTTCATGGGCAATATCACTCCGATAGCTAGAACCGCCAACATATAACGGAACACACATTTCTAAAATACGATCATAAATTCGTTTCTTTTCTATGTTCGTTTCTTCTTTTAATTGTTTTATCGGAAGATTGGTAGTTACGATTAATGGTCTGCCGGAGCGATATCTTCGGTCAATTACACTGAATACAATTCCAAGAGCATACTCAGAACTTCGTTCTGTGCCAAGATCATCCAAAATTAAAAGTTCATATCGTGCCAAGGCATTGATATATTCTGTTTTATCCTCTAATGGAAACATATCATCAATAATTGTATTAAAATTTGTCATCTTCACAGTAATTTCCCGATTCAAAAGTGCGTTGGCAATGCAACCGGCTATGTAACTCTTTCCGGTTCCTATTGGTCCCCACAAGAGAAAACCAATATGATTTTTCTTCATATCATTCCAGTTTGCTGTGTATTCTTTGGCCTTCTCGATGGTAGTAGTCTTTTCTGCCAGTTCAAAATTCCAATCATACATTCGTGGTTCTTCAAAACAGATTTTTCTATTTCTTTCCACTAATTCGCAATGTTCTCTTTCTTTATATGCCTTTTCTTCTGCTTCACGTTTTTGACGGATACATGCACATTGTCTAAAATGTTTTTTCATACCAAGAATACTGTCTGGAGGGAAAAATGCCTCTACAGGTTCTCCACAAATCTTGCAATATGCTAATCCATCTGCACCTAAATATGTGTTTTCCTGCTTTATCATAGACTATCGCCCTCCTCATATTCGTAATTTATTCCAATCTTATTACTAAAATTATATTTTTCTTTTACTTTACTAGGTGGCACATTTCCGACCATAGAAGAGGCTGTTTTCCGACTGAATGAAGGACAGCTTTTCATCCCAATGGAAGTTTTATTTTCGTCTGTCTGCTTTACATCCGGTTCAGAAATCAACTCTATACAGGGGATTCGCATATATAAATGATTTGGTTTTGAAAATCCTCCGGAACTGCGAATCAACAATCCATACTCATCTAATTCCTTCATGGCAGCCTTTACAGAAGTACAACATTTTCCCCATTTCAAAGAAATTTCTGTAATCGGAAAGACGAAATATACATATCCGTCTTCATTGAGCCAATGGTTTTTCTGTGAAATTCTGGCTCTGTCATATAACAGCATATAAAGTAATTTTGCATTTTGAGAGAGTGGTAGCTCTAACAAAAATTTAGGGAACTGATAATAGGGAAGTATCTTTTCCGTTTCCATCATATATTCAAATTTCATATTTTCTTTTACCTTTCTGAAAAATTAAGGAGACGGATGCCGGCTTTCCCAAAGAGATTTTTATGCTTTATTAAAAGTCTCTTTTTATATCTCCCTATATAACGAAAGGAAAAAAGCTCATTTTACAGGGTGCGGAGAAAAATATTTTTAGATGAACAAGATCCACCCATGTTTAACGTTATCGCGTTTCCGCCTCCGTTCACCTTATGGGTGTTCTCTTGATGGAGAGTGACAATTCCCCATACCCTTGCTTATATAATTGGCTTACAAAAGAATTTGTTCGCATCACCATGTGTATTTTCAAAAAAAAAGACATTCAGTTACTTACTGAATGCCTCAAAATAGAATTATGTTAATTATAATATTTTGTTGCGTACACCGCCGGTGTAGCCAATAAAAAAATGGGTATGGGGAGGCGACAGTTCCCCAGCAAGATAAAACTCCGAAATATTACTTATATGGCAGAATGACGATATGGTAATACCGGGGTGGATCTTGCTCTTGAAAGATTTATCATCTCAGATAACGAAAGGAAAGATTTATATGTAAGTGTTTAAAGAAAGGACAGTTTACCATTTTCACAAGGACGCTTGACACACTTTTTTAGTAGATATATCATTAAAACTAAAGCATTTTAAGGAGTGATATTATACATGGCGATTAAAAATAATAAATTGGTTATGGTCTTAGAAGACGATAGAGATTTAGCAGAGGGAATAGAATTATCTTTACAAAGTGATGAACTGAATTTTGTGATATGCGAAACAATAGCAGAAGCAAGAAAAGCCATTGAGAAATATTCTTTTGATTTGCTTATATTTGATATTAATCTCCCAGACGGTAATGGACTGGAATTTTGTCGGGAATTAAAACGAAAAATGCACATACCAATTGCTTTATTAACCGCAAAAAGCATGGAGATGGATATAGTTAAAGGTTTAGAAAGTGGTGCAGATGATTATATTACGAAACCATTTAGTCTAATGGTTCTTCGAGCCAGAATCAGAACGTTACTTAGGAGAAATACAGCAACAAATGAACAAGAATATAAAAATTCTGTGTTTCTTTTTCGCTTTGAAACAATGGAATTTTATAAAAATGGGGTACAGATAGAATTGAGTAAAACAGAACAGCGAATTTTGTATTTACTAATTTCAAATCCAAATAGAATTTTAACAAGGGAACGATTGCTTGAATGGGTATGGCCAGAGGGAACAGAGTATGTTGAAGATAATGCTCTTTCAGTTGGAATACGACGATTAAGGGATAAACTTGAAGATGATTCTTCTAATCCGACTTATATAAAAACTGTTTACGGAAAAGGCTATGTATGGGAGAGTGTATAAATGGATATTCACATTATTGTATTTATTGGTATCATAGGTCTGAATGTCATTGTATTAGGCTTGGTAATTTACTGGTATAGAAATAAGATGTTATCTCAGTATAATAGTTTTTTGAATAAAGCGGATGAAATACTCGGCGGAAAACAAATTGATATGAGATATGATGAATCCTTAGATTCGGCTATTTCTGAAAGACTAAACCGTATTGTTGAAATTTCAAATATGCAAAAAGAAGTTGCTGAGCAGGAACGTAATACTATAAAATCATTACTCTCTAACATCAGTCATCAGATACGAACTCCTCTTGCAAATATTACTTTATATGCAGGATTGTTAAAAGAGGAAGTGAATGAATCAACATCATTTCGATTAGCAGATAAAATCGAAAAAAATGCTGAGAAACTAGAATTTTTTATGAAAGAATTGCTGAAATCTTCGTATGCGGAACAGGAAATTATTTCTGTCAATCCTAAGATAATTGAATTAGACAAGATAATTAAAAAAAGTTGTCAATCGGTAGAATTGGACGCAATGAGGAAAAATATTCATATTCGTTCAGAAAATAATGATTATAAAGTCTTTGCTGACTTGAAATGGACGGAGGAAGTTTTTGCAAATATTATTGAAAACGCAATAAAATATTCGCCAGATGATACAGAAGTAACGATTAAGTCTATTTTATATGAATCATTTGTATGTGTAAAAATTATAGATAATGGTATAGGCATACCAGAGCAAGAGCAAGGAAAAGTATTTCAAAGATTTTACAGAGGAACAAATGTAACAGATAAGCAGGGCTTTGGAATTGGGTTATATTTGGCTAGAGAAGTTTTAAGAAAACAACAAGGATATATAAAAATAAAATCCAAATTGAATAAAGGAACTACCGTTGAAGTTTTCTTATCCCGTAGTGATCTTTAAGCAAGACTTTTTTCTCAATCTTTAATTGTGTCAAAGTTGTCACTTTTGAGAAAGATTTGAGAAAGAAGTCTTTGTTATTATTAGTTCAAACAGAGAGAAAGGAAGATGAAGTATGAATATTTTATCAGTTAGAAACTTAAAAAAATATTATAATACGGGAGAGAATACTGTAAAAGCATTGGACGGTATAGATTTAGATATTTGTAAAGGGGAATTTTTAGCTGTTGTTGGAACTTCTGGAAGTGGAAAATCTACTTTACTACATATGCTTGGTGGCTTGGATAATCCAACTTCTGGAGAAGTTATTATTGACGGAAGAAATATATCGGGATTATCTCGTGATGAACTAACTGTTTATCGAAGAAGAAAAATAGGTTTTGTATTTCAAAACTATAATCTTTTGCCGCTTATGAATGTATATGAAAATATTGTGCTTCCTATCAAGCTGGACGGTATAAAACCAGATGATGATTATATTGAAGAAATTCTTAAATTATTAAAATTAGAAGATAAAAAATATTTTATGCCAAATCAGTTATCTGGCGGACAACAACAGCGTGTAGCGTTAGCAAGAGCTTTGGCAATTAAACCTGCTATTATCCTTGCTGATGAACCAACAGGAAATCTTGATAGCCGAACAAGTCAAGATGTTTTAGGCTTGATAAAAATTTCAAGCCAAAATCTGGCTCAAACGATTGTAATGATTACACACAATGAAGAGATTGCTCAAATGGCAGATAGAATTATCCGCATAGAAGATGGGAAAATTGTGAAAGGCGGTGAGTAAAAATGCTCAAAGTCAATAACAAAAAGGTAATTCAAGACCTTGCAAAAACAACATATAAGGCAAATAAAAAAAGAAATTTATTAACTATAGTAGCTATTTTTTTGACAACATTTTTACTTTGCACCGTAATATCTATTGGATTAAGTTATTGGGATACAGTTTCTTTAAGACAACAAAGAATACAGGGGATAGATTATGATATTGAGCTGACAGAACCGAGAGACGATCAAGTATCTACCATACGAAAAATGGATAATGTGAAATATGCAGGGCTTAACGTGAAATGTGGAATTGTATCAAAATATCAGGATAAAGAATTGGACAAGTTAAAATTGTATTGGTTAGATGATACTTGCTGGAAACAACAGACAATTCCAGCGTTGGATTATTATAAAGGCAGTTATCCAACTAAGGAAAATGAAATTATGCTTTCACAAAGTGCGTTACGTTCTATAGGAATCAAAAAACCTAAAGTGGGTATGGAATTGCCTTTCATATATCAAACTTTAGCAGAAAATAGCGAGAATAACGATACAGCAAAAACATTTATTTTAAGCGGTTGGTTTTTGGATTATACAGGCGTAGATAAGGGGTATGTTTCAGATAAATTTTATCAATCAACTGGAGTTTTGCAGACTGATTTGACGCAAGGAACATTAAAAATCTCATTAAAAAATCCTCTATATTCCGAAAAGGATATTATAGAAATGCAAAATCAAATCAACTTATCTGGAAATCAAATTATTGAAGCTGATTATGATACAATTTCTAACTTTATCAAGACTATGATGGGGTTATTGATATTATTAGTTTTAGTTTTCATGAGTGGATATTTGTTTATTTATAATACATTGTATATTTCTGTAAATCGAGATATACGGTATTTTGGACAGCTTAAAACAATTGGGACAACATCTGTTCAGATTAGAAAAATGATATATAAGCAAATGTTGTGGAATGCAATGATAGGAATACCATTAGGGCTGGTTTGTTCGTCAATCGTTGGAAAAATTATTATTCCTCAACTATTACACTCTTTAAATCCAACGATTGCAATAAGTGAGGTTGGTACTATTTCTCTTGGGGTATTTATAATTGCTACTATTTTTTCGCTTACAACAACAATGATTAGTAGTCAAAATCCAGTGAAAATTGCTATGGATTGTTCTCCTATTGAAGCAATGAAGTATATAGGAGCAACGCCTGTAAAAATAAAAAACAAAAAAAGAACAGGCGGAGATATTCTCTCTATGGTAAAAATGAATCTGTTTAGAGATAAGAAACAATTCAGTATCATCATGTGTTCTTTGAGTTTAGCAGTATTGCTTTTCTTGATTATCAATGTTGTGATTTATGCTAATAATGCAAAAAATATTTTGAACCATGCTTATGATTACGATATAAGACTTTTAAATCAGACATTACTTTCTGATAACGAGGAGCAGGTTTTTGATTCTGATTTTATTGAGCAAATAAAATCCATAGATGGAGTAAAAGACGTACGAGTTTTAAAATCAGCAACAGCAGTTGTTCCATATCAAGAAAATGTCTATGGAGAATACTACAAAGAAGTGTATGATTCCAGATATTCTCCAGGAAACTATGAAAAAGATATAGAGCAATATAAAAAACAGCCAGATCACTATTCTTTTACTTGCAGAGTTGTGGGAATTGATGAAGTGGAATTTGAAAAAATAAATAATACTTTGCAGAATCCATTGGATAAAGAGAAATTTAAAAATGGCGAGATTGCTTTTGTTTCTAAAACTTTTACACAAGGTGATAATGGAATTACAGGAAAAAAAGTTGAATTTTCAATCCCAACTGCTCTGAATCCAGATAAAAAAGAAATTATTGAATTAGGAGCAATTATAGATGATTACCCTGCTTACTATTCTGCTGGCTATACGCCCGATTTGATTGTAAGTAATGACTTCTTCGATAAAATTATGGGACAACCGTTAATAGAAATGATAAAGATTGATTATGATGAACCTTTTTCTAAAAATGTAGAATCATCTATTAAAAAACTTGTAGCGAACAATAAACTTATTTCTGCTGAATCGAAATTAGATAGTTATTCGGAAATGAAAAATTCGGAAAATCAAATGACTGTATTAGGCGGAAGTTTAGGAATCATCATTATGTTACTTGCTATTTCAAATTATTTAAATATGATGTCTGAAAGCATACAAAATCGTTCGAAAGAATTTGCTATCTTAGAAAGTGTCGGTATGACACGAAAACAGATTAAAAAAATGATAGTATTTGAAAGTTTAGGTTATTCTTTTTTGTCGATTGTCATTGCACTGATTATTGGTTTACCTGCAAGTTATTATGTATTTACAAACTTTAATATCTATGGGATTCCATTTGTCTTTCCAGTAATCAAGACGTTGCTTTTATTTATTGCGATTATCATAGTTTGCGTAGTAACCTCTCTGTTCGTTTTTTCTAAATCAAAAAGTGAAACGGTTATTGAATTGTTACGGAAAGATGAGGCTTAAAAACATAGTTTTTGGTTACTACCTATAAAGCAGCTCAGCAATATTCACCACACAGGGACTTCCATTGTCTTATATAACACCTAGAAATTATTTCTCACATTGGTAAGACATAAATACTTTGTGTAAAAATTGCATATTATAAAAAGGAGATAAATTCTGATTGACTTTCTTGGTTATATCAGTTATATTATCTTTAGCGATCAGATTGCAGAAACTTGAGAAGCCTGCGATCGGGGGAGGGTGCCGAGGCCCCTCTCCTTTTTCTTTATCTAAACTATTTTGCATCGAGGTACATATGAGCAAACCATTTATTACATATACTGCACAGATTGAAAAACTGAAAAATGAAAAAAATCTAATTATTACAGATCCCGATTTAGCAGTAGACGTTCTGCAAAATATCAGTTATTATTCCTTAATTGGTGGATATAAACATCCTTTTATTGATATTCATACGCGTAAATATAATAATGGATCATGCTTTGAGGATATTGTTGCTCTGTATGAGTTTGATGAAGAGCTACGAGGACTCTTTTTTAAATATTTATGTCGTGTAGAAAGAAGAATACGTTCGTCTATTTCTTATCATTTCTGCCAAAAGCATGGTGAACGACAGGAAGAATATCTTAATCCCAACAATTACGATAAAAATCCTAAAAACCAAAATGGAATCACCAAATTAATAAAAATGCTTGATATGATGGCTAATAAAAACAAGGATCATGAATATCTTGTTTATCAGCGTAACAAATATCATAATATTCCGTTATGGGTGATTATGAATACCCTTACTTTTGGTCAGATATCCAAAATGTTTGAATTCTTACCTCAAAATATGCAGGGAGCAATTTGCCAGGATTTTGGAAATGTCAAGAAAAATGAAATGATAAAATATTTAAAGGTATTAACGCTGTACCGAAATGTATGTGCTCATAACGAAAGATTGTTTTTCTATCACACATATATTGATATTCCAGATACATTGTTACATGAAAAATTAAGCATTTCTAAAAACGGTTCAAAATACATATATGGAAAAAATGACTTGTTTAGTGTAGTCATTACTTTTCGTTATCTACTTCCAAAGACCGATTTTTTACTGTTTAAAAAGCAACTATTGCATATTTTTGACCGATATGAAAAGCAGAATTCAAATTTGAAGTTGAATGATCTTTTTGAATATATGGGATTTCCTAGTAACTGGAAAGAAATAACAAAATTTCGCAAAATATAAGTGGAGATATTAGCAAAAATATTTCCACTTATATTTAAAGCTATTCTATTTTCTGCGATTTCTTCGTACTATTCAACCCATCCACCCAATTACACAAAATCACAATCGTCTCATAATTTACATTGATATATGTACGCCACCTTTTCTTCCGCCAAGAACTTCTTTCCCCTTTAAATTCTCCCATGAAAAATCATCAATTTTCTCACGAGCGACCAGAAAGTTCCCGGCTCTCTGTGTAAGTTGGGCGAAATTTACCACATAGTCATTCGCGCCCTCGTTATAAGTGTAGATGGAAGCTTCAGAACCCATGAATCCGATATCAGCATTTCCGGAGAGGACAGAGGTCATAGTTTTATCCGCTCCAAACGGAGTAATAAACTTAGTACAAGACACTACAAAAAGTCAACACTTTCTACCGTGTAATCTTCATTCAAATGAATTTCCTCTATGGTGGATCTCCAGAATGTGCGCCGATTTTCCGGTGTTAATTGTTTATATATTTTTTTGAAATCGGAGTGCAGGAGTTCTTCCAGATATGTAAAATCTTTTTCGGGTTCTGGATGGATAGCGGAAAGCTCTTTCAGTTCTTTTTCAATCCGGTCGTATTCAGCACTGTAATATTCCCATGTGATGCGGTCCTTCTGGAAGAGCAGATTTAAGCGATCCAGTTCTTTGTTTAGCTTTTCTGGTGTTCGCGTATCTTTCATTTTCTTTTTCTGTTCGCAGATCTTCGTATATCGAATCTGATATTTCTTATATTCTTCTGATAAATTTTCAAGTAGATATTTTTCGATGAGGTTTTGACTGACTCGGTGCCGGCTGGTACATAATCGATCAAGGATGGCACGGTTGCAGCGATAGTAGCAATAGGTCCGTTTTTCCTTTGTCTTCCGGTTTATGATAGAAGAGCAGCCAGTGCCGGCTAGTTTTTGTCCGCATACTGGACACCTTATCAGCCCGCTGAATAAGTAGATTCTTCCGGATGGAGTCTGCTTTATGTTTTTTCTAGAAAGTTCTTGAAGCTGAAGCCATTCCTGTTCCGTGATATAAGCGGGGCAGTAGGGGATGCCACGGTAGGTGCCTTTGTAAAATTCACTTGATACCATAGTGCGTAGCATACTATAAGAGAAATCTGGATAATAATGCTTCTGCATATATCTTACAGTTTCCGATTTATTCTGGTGAGTGAGCAGGTATTTGAAAAAAGCTTCGGTGGCTTCTTCCGTTTCCGGATCTTTGATCATTCGCTTCACACCATCCACAATACCAGACTTATAACCAAACCCCATGTTAGCCTCTCCGAAAATTAATTTTCCTTGCCGGATAGATGCCTCATTTACAAATTTAATACGCTCAGAAGTAGTATCTACTTCATTTTGACCGATAGATAATACAACATTAAGCTGCAGTCGTCCGTCTCTGGTTTCCATGTTTATGCCCGGCTCGGATGCGGACAGCCAATGTACGTCATATTCGTCAAGGATGTCCTGTACTTTGTAGAAATCGGAGAGATTACGGAACCACCGATCAAGACGCCAGAAGAGTATCATATCAATTTTCCCAGCTTTTACATCCTCAAGTAGTGCGTGAATAGCCTTACGCTTTTTTAGTTCCTTACGGGCAGTTTTGCCCTCATCAGCATAGATTCCTACAACGATCATATTATGTTCTTTGGCGTAACGTTCTAAATATTCCCGTTGAGCTTCCAGAGACTTTCCGTGCATCATTTGCTCTGATGTGCTGACACGGATATAGATTGCGCAGCGTTTTATTTTTTCTGACATGCAGCATCACCTTCCTTTTGTATGGTATGTAAAAATGGGTACAAAAATAACAGCCAGCATGGAACGAGTGTTCCGCTTGCGTAGCTGCTCCGAAGGTGATACAATATATCTGCCAAATATAGGTATCTCTTCGGAGATTTCTTACCGTCTCGGTGCGTCAACACTGGGGCGGTTATTTTTTATGTAAAACAAAAGGTGCTTCCGCAACGGGAAACACCTTCGGGTCTAAATTGAATCACAAGCTAGGCGGCGTATCTAGCATCTCAGGTACTCTTTCGAGTGTGTCGGGAGCCTTTCCGACCTTTGCGGTTCAATTTATTGTATTCCCATTACGTTAGGAAATTACATATGACTCTGTTCTAAAACCTGATTGATAAGTGTGGATAATGCATGCGCGCCATCGGCATCTATAATAATAGAGGCGATGTCATTTTTAACCATATGAATACTTGTTTCTCCATTTTCACTAATTTCAGTTAAAGGTTCATTTTGTTTAAAATGAATAACCACTGTTTTTTTATCATCGTCGGCGGTGCATGTAAATTCATTAACATATTGTAACATAATTAGTATCCTCCCTGATATTGGTTGACTGTATAGGTTTTTTGACGCGAAGGTTCTGCTCTTTCAGAAAAGCAGATAGTTTTGGCATGGGAAAAAGATGCCGATGAATAATATTCCCCGATATTTTGAGGAGTGATATTGATGTTCACATCAATCCCGAGTCTTGTAGCTATATCGGCAAGTTTTCGGATTGAGAAATTGTAATCACCATGCTCCCATTTTGAAATCAAGGATTGTGACGCACCGATATGTTTTGAAAATTCGGATTGACTCATACGGAGTTTTATACGTTCGCGCATGATTGCTGTGGAAATTTGTGACATGAGCTTAGATGTCAAAACATCAGATGGGTCTAAAGCATCAGCAAACAAATCAAATAAATCATTGACAGAGCATTCGTGGTTACGGCTCATTTTTGCCACCTCCTAATAACTGTTCTAAACGTTCATCTAAAACAGACGTGTGTCTGGAATAGTCAGTGCGAGACTTTCCAGCACGTTCGTAAAAAGCACTTAAAAAATACGCTTCTCCCTCAGCTGCCACATATATTAGCAAACGGACATTATATTGTGAACTTGCAAGATGAATGGAGATAAAATTTTTACTTGTGCCTTTAAGGCGTTCATTTTTATCTGCCATATAAACCATACGTCCCATGCTTTTTATATTTGAGAGCTGAGTGAGCAATTGCTTGAATAATTGTTTTTCTTTTCCCACCACCTCTTTTTGCAGAATTTGTTTAAACTCTGCAAGAAATGAGGAATGACATTTGAAGTCAGAAAAACATTTAGATAACATTTCTAACATTTCTTTTGTTTTCATTTTTACACCTTTATAATATTACATATATGGAATATTTTCAATAAATATACTTGGAAAATACAAAAAAATACAATTTATTTTGTATTCTATTATAACTACAACTTAATAATTCCAATTCTTTTTGTGTATCCATACATTCATCATTCATCCTTTCCTCTTTTGACCGACCTACATTGAGAAATCTATCCTACCAACGTTTAAGTTGGGGATGAACATTATATAATAATTATCCAGTGTGGTTCCAACTCCGTATTTGTTTCGATAGCACACTACACATTCTTCTAAGAATTCTTCTGTTACTTCTAGGTACTTAGCCATTTCATATCGGCTCTGACATCCATGTTCGAATGCTTCGATAATACCGGACAGCCCAATCAGCTTATTGTAAGCCCATAAGCGTGCTTGACGTTCCTGTTTTCGGTTTCCGGTCAAATCCATGTCTAAGATGTTTCCGACAGAAGTGTGATGGTGACCGAGCTCTTCGGCTAAAATACAAGCTTTCTCGGTGGATGTTTCCAGCTCTTCATTCAAAGCAACGCTTCCATCACAATATAATCCCTTTATTCGTTCACTATTAAATCTACGTTCTATAATATCTATACCGTCCTTGCAGGCTTGCTCTTCAAGCTGTTCAAAAGTATTCATATAAACACCTCCCGCTCTAGTATATATGATTAGCTGTTCTTTAATATGGACAGCTATTTTCTTTTGTTCTTAACAAATTCTGCGAATTGGCGAATTTCGTCAAGTTCGTCTTCTGTATATTCATCACCGTCGAAGTGTGCTGCGATGGTGGTTGGTTCGTTATCATCAAAATCATTCAAAGTAAGACCTAGTACACGGGCTATTGCTTTCAATGTTTCTAATTTAGGGTCTTTTGTTGCACCGCTTAAAATCTTATTTAATGTACCAATTGGAACACCAGACTGTTTTGATAATTCTTCAGTAGTGTATCCAAGTTTTTTCTTATATTCATTTATTTTTTCGAGTCCCATGTTGCACCTCCTGTGTATGGTAATATTTTACCGCCACATATAGAAAAAGTCAACATAAATTACCGTTAATTATAAAAAAGTTCCGAAAACATGTTGACAATTACCGTTAAAGAGTGTATCTTTTAATCATATCAACCGTTAACGGTAGAAAGGAGAACATACATGCACAGAAATTTGAGAGCAGAAATGGTTAAAAAGAACAAAACCATCTGTCAGCTTGCTTCAGATATTGGAGTTGCTGAGAAAACATTGAGAAATAAAATCAACGGTGATACAGATTTTACTTTACCTGAAGCGCAGGCAATCAGAAGAATATTAAATTCTGATTTAACATTAGATGAGTTGTTTCAAACAGAACCAGAAGAGGAGGTGTGAAGACCACGATATTATTTGCAGCATTAGTGGCACTGTCACTATCATTGATAGGATGCATGCTTACAACAAAAAAACCTGACAGCATATTTGGAAATTGTATTATGCGGTCAGGTCAGTTACTTGGACTAATTATTTTACTTTATATAGTTCTGATTTCATAGCATCGATACATGAGAAAAATTGTTCATGTAAAAGTTCAAATTCTTCATGTGAGTCCCAATGTCCTTTCTCGATGTTCTTAGAAAATACTTTTAAGAGTTCTCGTGTTTTTGGAGAGGAATAGGTCATTGCTTGATATGTAGCAGAAAGAATTTTACGGATAGGCTCTTCACCCTCCATAACAGTAGCGTGATATAGGACAGAAAAAGATTCTGCAAAATCATTATATGCCTTACGTTTGGCGTTTTGAAAGACATCAAGTTTTTTCAATTTAATGTCTGCGTATCGGTTTATAAAGGTGGTTATTGTTGGTGCGATAATCGCCGATATGGCGGCAATTAAAGCTGCATTCACAGTAAAAGAATTGTCCATAATTAAAATCCTTTCATTCCAATTTATGGAAGAATTTTATCATAATTAGAATAATATTTCAAATTACAAAACATTAGACTATCTGTTTCAAACAGAACCAGAAGAGGAGGTGGTGTAGATGGGAGAAATAGCAATCATCATATTATCGGTCAGTGTTGTACTTTCGGCAGTCAGTCAGATAATTACCGTAATTACAACAAAGCAATTATGGCAGCAACAGCAGCGACAACAGCAGCAATTAGAGAAGCTACTGAAATAATTGTTTGGATAATGAAGCGTTTATGATTTATTTCAGATTCTTTTTCAGATTCAAGCTGTAACTTATCTAGATGGTCAATCTGTTCAAGTTGAGTTTTTCGGATTTCTTCTAAAAGATCAACGTTCTTTTGAGAATAATCATTTTGTATGCGTTCAAAAGATGGTGGCTCTGGGATATTTGAAAAATTCATAATAATCTCCTTTATATGTTATGAGGAGATTATACCAAAGAATCATAGGACAACGCAACACGTACAACCCGTAACGCATAGAGTTTAGAGAGGTGGTGTAAGTGAAACCAGATATGGTGAAAATTATGCAGATTATGATCAGCCTGCTGGAAGAGCAAGAAGAGGCAGTGATCGAATACGAATTAGAGGAAACCGCTTAGGCGGTAGAGGGGAGGGACAAGCAGTGAAAAGCAACAGTATTACAGTGAAAAGTAACAGTATTAAGGCAAAGCGCCAGAGAAGAGATATCCTAACCGGAGTTTTCATCGGCTTCGGTGCCGGAGTGGTAGCAGCAGGATTGTTTTTGATAGTATTGCTGGTTTACTGCCGGATGGCAGGACCGATATAGAAGGAGGTGAGGAAGATGGATAGAGCGAAGTGGATAAAAGCTGGTCTGGAGATTGCAGAACATTTGAAAGCGATCCAGAGGATTATCGAGCAAAACGGTATGGACAGACTCAGTATGGCTTCTTTTTCGCATGATAGAACATGGGGAACGTACATTGATGATAATAATGACAAAAAGCATTGGAACGTAGAAGTAGACAAGAAAGGTGTCGTGAGTTTAGAGGAGAGTGGTTTTAAATTTTACGCAAAAATATAGAGCGCTTACATATGCCCGGCAAGGCGTAAGCACTCTGAAAAACATTCAATTTTATTGTAACCCGAAAATTAGAAAATATCAAGGAGTGGAAAAATGGAATTGATACCAGGATATGATGATTGGAAAACAACACCTCCAGATGATCAAGTTCCAGTAATCTTATGTGATTGTTGTGGGTGCGCATTATATGAAGGTGATTATTTTTATGATATTAACGGTGAAAGAATCTGTGAGGATTGTTTGATAGATGGTTATAGGAGGATGTTGTAATGGCTTTAAAATCATATGATGAAATGCGAAAAATTGATGTGAAGCCCTTTTGTGAAAAGAGAGATGGACTGGATTATTTAAATTGGGCGATGTGTATAGATCTTTTGCACAAGAATGGGGCAAAAAAAGCATACTGGGAGCCAATCGAAAATGAGAAAACAGGAAATAGCTTAAGAATGTCGGATGTTGCATTTGTGGATAAAAATGGTGTTCAGAATAGGTGTTATGAGACACGAATCCGTGTCGTGATCGATGATAATGTTTATGAGATGCAGACGCCTGTTATGAATGGAGCGAACCCTGTAAAAGATAACTCCATGAGTCAGCAAAGAGTTTGGAATAGTATGTGTCGAGCGTTTGTAAAATGTGTAGCTATACACACAGGTTTGGGTTTTGATTTGTGGTTAAAAGAAGAATACAACAAAATGGAAAGTCAGATTCCATATACCGGAGAAAAGACAGCTTCAGAAGCTAAGATTAAGACAATTCAGAGTTTATGTGTAAGTCATGGCATTGATGGTGATGCTTGGGTTGTCAGTAATGGAAGAACCTGGGATACACTTACGGAGACAGAGGCTGCACACATGTTGAAGGCATTAAAAGATCGGTATGGTGATGATTAGTGAAATTCACTGGAAAGTTAAAGGAACCAATTATTGATTACATAACAGGGCGTTTGACGTTGCTATTTGAGCCTTGTGAGGACTTCCGAGAGGCTTATGAGGAATTCAAGGATTGCGAAAAACTAAGCTTGGAAATCAAAAAATACAGGCGAAAGAGGAGTCTCGATGCTAACGCTTATTACTGGGTGCTTTGCACGAAGCTTGCAAAGGTTCTGCAAGTATCGAACCAAGAGATACACAACAAAATGCTCCGGCTGTACGGACAACTAGAAATCTTTGAGGGGAAAGCTGTATGTATCACCATACCAGATACAGAGCCGTCAGAAAAGAAAGTGAATAATGCGATGGATTATCACCTTCAGCCTACGCCGCAGGTGCGAGAGGGCTTGGATGGGATAATGTATCGGACCTATAAGCTTTTAAGAGGTTCTCATACATATAACAGCGAAGAGATGGCGAGGCTGATCACTGGACTTATAAGCGAGTGCAAAGATGCAGGTATCTCAGATGCTGAAATCGCAACGCCGGACGAGAAGCGGTTGTTAAAGGAAAGATATGGTGTGGAGATATGAAAAGATTATGGAGTATCTTTACGGACGATATGGACTGCTGCATGTACACAGGGAGATATGGGGTTGAACGACATCACGTTTTTAGCCATACACCAAGAGAACGAAAATTGTGTGAGAAGTACGGTTTTATAGCTCCATTGTTTCCAACGCTTCATCCGAACGGGGTGCATGCGGGGAAAGAAGCCAGTAAGGTTGATAAGGATTTAAGGCGAAGATGCAAGGAATATTATATAGCACACTACGGAACAGAAGAACAGTTCCGGCAAGAATTTTATTATGTTAGTTAGCCAGAAGGCTTGCTATAGGTACCAGTCGGAATGTACCTAGTGTATCGCATGTAACTTTGAAAAGATGTTTTCTGGTGCTGGTATTTCCGGCACTGGGGAAAGGAGCAGATAGCATTGCGAATATGAGTAATTATGTCAAAATCAGCCGGAAGATCTTAGAGTGGGGCTGGTACAGAGATGAACATACAAAAAGCCTTTTTCTGCATTGTCTTCTCAAGGCAAATTGGAAAGACGGAGAGTTTAAAGGAATTGTGATTAAAAGAGGACAGTTTGCAACCTCAATCCCCAAGCTTCAAGTTGAATTGGAATTAACTTCGAATGAAGTTAGGACCGCAATTAAACATTTAAAGAGCACAGGCGAAATCACAGTCAGATCATATAGCAAATTCTCCGTAATTACGGTGGTTAAGTACGATAGTTACCAATGTGAATCACAGGCAGAATCACAGACAGATAACAGTCACACCACAGACAAGGCACAGCCTATTAACAGTCTATTAACAACAATAGAAGAAGGGAAGAAGAATAAGAAGGAAAGAAAGGAAAATATAAGTAATAGTGTGCGGTTTACACCGCCCTCTCTCGAAGAGGTGCAGGACTATTGCAAAAGTCGACGTAACGGTTTGGATGCTCAAGCCTTTGTAGACTTTTATTCCTCGAAAGGCTGGATGATTGGAAAAAATAAAATGAAAGACTGGAAAGCTGCTGTACGCACCTGGGAGCGTAAGAGTCAGACAAGGCAGGAAGAGACCGCCAAACATGACCGGATAAGCGAGGTGGATAGCTGGTGACAAGAGAAGAGTTTAAAAACATCGTGAAAGCTATGCGAGGGGCGTATACAAGATGTCCGGTGACAACCCAACAGATATTTGACGAATGGTATCTGTTGCTCGCAGATATGGATTACAAGACCGTTTCAAGGAATTTGATGAAGCACATTCGCTCAAGCAAATATGCCCCGACGATCGCAGAGTTAAGGCAGGAACAGGCGGTAGGGTTTTGCAATTTCACAAGCAGAAACTACGATATGCGGAAACTTGAACTGGCACTTTTGGGAATTAAATCAGTGGAACAGATAGAAGAAATAAAGGAGAAGTGAGGATGGCAGTTATAAGGAGTATTAGAGGTGGAAGCGCCGGACTGAATGAAGAAGATCGTTTGACTCTTGCTGGGCTGTTAGTGAAAGCAGGATATCGGGTGCAGATCGGTTATCGGGTTGTGCCGGGAAACGCTAAGGGAAAGAAAGAGTATACGGTGGAGTATGAGGAGCCAGGAGGTGAACAATCATGAGGATAGATCAGATCAAGATTGATGAGTGGTATGACATTCCCGGATATGGAGGGAAATATCAGATCAACTACTACGGAAATATCCGGCGAGCACTGAAGAATGGACGATATAAAGAGATACATCCATTTATTAAAAAGTCAAATGGTCGCAGATGTGTAAAGTTAAATTGCAAAGAGCATGTGGTAATGAAGCTTATGCAGAGAACGTTTTATGGGGAACTTAAAGACGGTTGTGTTGCTTATCATAAAAATATGTGCATTACAGACGATATATTGAGCAATATCGGTATTAGTACAAGAGAGCAACTTGGGAAAATAACAGGAAGAAAAAATAATTGTGAGAGATCTGTCGTAAAAATAGACAGCTGCGGTCAGATCATAGATTTTTACAGATCCGTTCGTGAGGCAGGAAGGAAGAATCATATGTCTTATCAAACGATTCTTGACCGGATCAACGGGAAAGTAAAGAGTTTGTATGCTCCGGATGGTTATGTATATGTCAAAGAAAAAGATAGTGAGATTCAAAAAGCAATCCGGAAAATCGAGCTTGAAAATAGAAAAGAGAGTGGTGTGTCATTTGTAAGCGCACCAGATGTAGTATTTGATTTTTAGAAAAAGCATTTTGTTGACATCAACAAAATGATAGAAAGGAGTCGGAACTCTGGCCAGAGAAAAGACATGTCAGTTCCTTTCAAGAAGATGGATTATTTGGAATTTTTAAAAACAAAGATAGAGATCGCACCGGAAAGCGGGTTCGAAATAGAACAGGGGAAGATCAACAAAGCATTACTGCCACATCAGAGAGATGCGGTGGCATGGGCGTTAAAAGGCGGAAGAAGAGCACTGTTCGAGTCGTTCGGACTCGGCAAGACGGTGCAAGAATTAGAGTTCTGCCATCAGGCAGCAGTGCACGAAGGTGGCAGGGCACTTATCGTATTGCCACTGGGAGTAAAACAGGAATTTACCAGAGACGCGGTAGAACTCTTAGGTTACGAAAAACCGGAATATTGCCGGACAATGGAAGAGGTAGAGAAGTCGAAAAGTGAGATTGTGATTACCAACTATGAACGTGTTAGAGATGGAGATATCCGGCCGGATTATTTTTCAGCGACATCCCTGGACGAAGCGAGCGTGCTTCGGTCATTCGGAAGCAAGACCTATCAGACCTTTTTGAATAAGTTTAAGAACGTCCCGTATAAGCTGGTGGCAACCGCGACACCATCCCCGAACCGGTACAAAGAGCTGATTCATTATGCCGGATACTTAGAGGTCATGGACACCGGACAAGCGCTAACAAGATTTTTTCAAAGAGACAGCACCAAAGCAAATAATCTGACACTATACCCAAACATGGAAGATGAGTTCTGGTTGTGGGTATCAAGTTGGGCACTGTTTGTTACAAAGCCATCGGACTTAAATGAGGACTATTCAGATGATGGATATGAATTTCCGCCGCTGGAGGTTCGTTGGCACGAGATACCGATACATTATGGAGATGCCACGGAAAAAGATGGGCAGATCACTCTTTTTCAAGACGCGGCAGCAGGATTAAAAGAAGCAGCGGAAGTTAAGAGAAACAGCATAGACGTCCGTGTTGAAAAAATGAAAGAAATCGTAGAAAACGAGCCAGACGATCACTTTGTATTGTGGCATGATCAAGAAGCAGAGCGCCATGCGATCAAGAAAGCGCTGCCGGAGACAGTTGACATCTATGGTTCGCAGGACTACGACACAAGAGAAAAAAGGGTCATAGACTTTTCGGAGGGAAGAATTAAGCTATTTGCTACAAAGAAATCTCTTTCCGGCTCTGGGTGCAATTTCCAGAAGCATTGCCACCGAGAGATTTTTCTCGGCATCGATTATGAATTCAATGATTTTATTCAGGCGGTACATAGATGTTATCGTTTTCTGCAAAATAAGCCGGTTATTGTTGATATTATTTACATGGAAAACGAAAGGCAGATCAAAGAGACACTATTGCGAAAATGGGAAGATCATAATCACATGGTCAAGAAAATGATAGAAATCGTGAAAAAATACGGTTTATCATCTGCAAAGAAAGAAGAGAAAATGAAACGGAAGATGGGAGTGAAAACGGTGAGAGTAGAAGGGAAAAATTATGAAGCAGTCCATGATGATTGCGTGGAGGAGACAAGAAGAATGCAGAGCAACAGTGTAGGATTGATACACACGTCTATCCCGTTTGGAAATCACTATGAATACAGTGCAAACTATAATGATTTTGGACACAATCAGAACACAGAGCGCTTTTTCGAGCAAATGGACTTTTTAACGCCGGAATTATATCGGATTCTGGAGCCAGGAAGAGTGGCAGCCATCCACGTGAAAGACAGAGTATTGTTCGGAAATGCAACCGGTACAGGAATGCCGACGATAGAGCCATTCCATGCCCAGTGCATTGAGCACTACATGAAACATGGGTTTCAGTATTTCGGAATGATTACGGTCGTTACGGATGTGGTACGTGAAAATAATCAGACGTACCGGCTGGGATGGTCAGAGCAATGTAAGGATGGTTCCAAAATGGGAGTCGGATGTCCGGAATATGTGTTACTTTTTCGCAAACTGCCGAGTGATCGTTCCAATGCCTACGCAGATGATCCAGTAAAAAAGAGCAAAGAAGAATACACAAGAGCGCAGTGGCAGATTGATGCACATGGCTACTGGAGAAGCTCCGGTGATCGCTTGGTAAGCAAAGAAGAATTGAAAGAGATATCTGTGGCGAACTTACAGGCGGTGTATCGAAAATACAGTAGAGAGTCGGTATACAGTTATAAAGAACATGTAAAACTTGCGGAAGCTCTAGACAAAGACGGGAAACTTCCAGCCACTTTCATGGTAGTAGCGCCGGGGAGTTGGAATGATTTGGAGGTATGGGACGATATCAACCGGATGCGGACACTGAATACAACACAATCCAGAAGACGTAAACAGATGCACGTATGCCCATTGCAGTTGGATATCGTGGAAAGAATTATCAACCGGTACAGCAATGAGGGCGATCTTGTTTATGATCCATTCGGAGGACTTATGACAGTCCCGATGATGGCTGTGAAAATGAAGCGCCGGGGAAAGGGCTGTGAATTAAATGCAGATTACTTCCGGGACGGAGTGGGGTATCTTCAGGAGGCAGAAGCCGAGATGGAAACGCCAACGCTGTTCGATTTTATACAACCATAAAAATGTGAAGTGGCAGCAGGAGGAAAGATAGAAATGACAGAAGAGGAAAGAAGAACGCTCTTTTTCAAAATGATCGAAATACAGTTAAGAGGTGCAATATGCAGAGATCAAGAAATCAATATGAGAGGACAAGTGGCTATGGCATACGCACTGGAGATCATAACCGAAAAAGAGCAGGGAGAGATACTGGAAATGATAGAGGAAAATCGCAACCAATAGTATAGAACCCATACCAGTAGTATAGATTTTATAGCAAAAATCATAACCAGTAGTGCGTGTCCTATACTGCTGGTTGGGTTAGATAGGATTAACTAAGTAACTAAATTAGGCTTTAGTGGAGGAAAAACATGATATGTGGTAGATGCGGACAAGAAATAAGAGAAACTCATCAGAGGGAATATTTTAATTGTATAAATGGACCGACATGGAGAACCAATGTTTCTTATGCGAAGCTTAATATCTGGCAGCCAGAACAGAATAAGTCGGAAAAACCGCAAACGGTGGCGTTGTGTTCTTCATGTTATGAAGAGTTCGTAAGTTTTTTGGAGGTATAGAATATGCAGAGATATTTTTATATCAGAGATCAGAAAGTGGTAGCAGCATTGACTATAGTTGATGGATCAAGAGCAAGCACCGCACCGGTTGAGGAATTTAGAGAATATTTTGGAAGTGAAGAAGTGGAAGAATTAACATATGAGCAGTATAAGGAAATCTGTGAGAATGACGAAACTGATAATTATACAGGTATGAAGTTTGAAGAATGTTTTGAATTAAAAGAAAGTGAGGTTTAATAACATGAAAAAATTTGAATTTACAGGAGAAACCAAGACAATAAGTTTATTTTTTAGAACAGCTACACTTCACAGAATCAGAGCGGTAGCAGAATTTGGTCTTGTCAAAATTGGTGATCTTGGCGGTTGGATTGAGAAAGAAGAAAATCTTTCCCATGAAGGCGATGCTTGGGTTTGTGACAATGCCGAGGTTTGGGGCAATGCCAAGGTTTGTGACAATGCCAAGGTTTGGGGCAATGCCAAGGTTTGTGACAATGCCAAGGTTTGTGGCAATGCCGAGGTTTGGGGCAATGCCAAGGTTTGTGACAATGCC